>Ga0256833_1000554_pt1 | contig 28852 bp, 28 predicted proteins | sample 356284metaG_FD_190535 | JGI IMG/M metagenome (GOLD analysis project Ga0256833, IMG submission 190535) | Hydrothermal vent microbial communities from Mid Atlantic Ridge, Atlantic Ocean - 356-284 | ecosystem: Environmental > Aquatic > Marine > Hydrothermal vents | place: Atlantic Ocean: Mid... | reverse complement strand
GACCTTGGTGCCCGCCCCAATACGGGCGCCCTCGTCAACGTAGGCGCTTTCGTGCACGAACACGCTCATAGCTTCTCCACGAAGGGGTGCCTGGGAGCGGATCCGCCTAGCTCGATGTTGCGAATCTGCTCGGTGGTGCGGATCGCCTGACGGGTGTCCTCCAGGCCAAAGCCGTTGCCGGCGATGGTGCGGCGGTAGACCTCGGTGTGCAGGTCGGTGAAGCCGCCGGAAAACTCAATTTCCTTGCCGTCCACGGTGATCGAGCGGTAGGTGCGCTGTCCCTTGGCGCGAAGTTCAGCGGGCACGAAGCTGTCGTCTATCGACAAGAACCAGCTGACCCCGGCGCGCTCGAGCTCCATGTAGCCCGCCACCACTCGGTCTTGGCGGGCGTGCACCTCCAGCAGCTGCACGTCGCCGAAGAGCCAGGTGAGCATGTCGAAGAAGTGAACGCCGATGTTGGTGGCGAGCCCACCGCTCTTTTTCACGTCGCCCTTCCAGCTCTTCAGATACCACTTTCCGCGGCCGGTAACGTAGGTGAGCGATACCTGCTTGCGGCCACCGCCGTTTTCGAGCTTGCGCTTCAGCTCTACCAAAGCCGGGTGTACCCGCAGCTGCAATACGGTCCAGACGCGCCGGCCCGTCTCGGCCTCGAGCGTCGCCAGCCGGTCGAGCTCGTCCTCGCCGAGGACCAGCGGCTTCTCGCACAGGGCGTCGGCGCCGAGGCGCAGGCTCATGCGGATCTGGGGGTAGTGGAGGTAGTTGGGGGTGGCGATGCTCACGTAGTCGAGCCCCTCCACCGCGTGCGCCTCCTCTAGGTAGGCCTCGAAGGCCTCGGGCTCGGTGAAGAACTCGGCCTTGGGAAAGTAGCTGTCGATGATGCCCACCGACTCGAAAGGGTCGAGCGCCGCAATCAACTCGTTACCGGTATCTTTGATGGCCTTCATGTGGCGGGGGGCGATGTAGCCGGCAGCACCGGTGAGGGCAAAGCGCTTCACAGCAGCGTCACCTTCCCCTCGCTCCCGGAAACGCCCTTCGTGGCGTTTTTGGTGTCGAGCACGTGCTTGGTCTCGCGCACCACGCGCGCGTAGTCGAGACTCGAGTGGTCGGTGGTGATGATGACGAGGTCGGCCGCGCGCAGGGTCTCGTCGCTGAGCTCAACGCTCTCCAGGTCGAGCCCCTCGTGCTTGAAGACGGGGATGTGGGGGTCGTGGTAGCTCACGCTGGCCCCGTCGGCCTGAAGCAGCTTGATAACCTCGATGGCCGGCGACTCGCGCCAGTCGCTAATGTCCTTCTTGTAGGCAAGCCCCAGCACCAGGATGCGCGAGCGCGAGGGGGCGAGCCCTTGCTCGTTGAGGATGCGCCAGGCCTTGGTGCGCACAAACTCGGGCATGGCCCGGTTCACCTCGCCCGCCAAGGCGATGAAGCGGGTGCGGAAGTTGTACTCGCGCGCCTTCCACTCCAGGTAGTGGGGGTCGAGGGGGATGCAGTGGCCCCCCACGCCCGGGCCCGGGTAGAAGGGCATGATGCCGAAGGGCTTGGTGAAGGCGGCGTCGAGCACTTCCCAGACGTTCAGGCCCATGCGGTCGCACAGCAGCGCCAGCTCGTTGACCAGGGCGATGTTGACCGCCCGAAAGGTGTTCTCGAACACCTTGACCATCTCGGCGGCCTTGGCCGAGGAGATGGGAACCACGCTCTCCAGCACGCTGCCGTAAAAGGCGAGCGCGGCCTCAAGCGAGCGCGGTCCCACCCCACCCACGACCTTGGCGGTGTTCTTGGTCTGCCAGCGCTTGTTGCCTGGGTCCACCCGCTCGGGGGAGTGGGCCAGGTAGAAGTCCCGGTCGGCCTCGAGGCCGGAGCTTTCCAAGATGGGCCGCATGACCTCCTCGGTGGTGCCCGGGTAGGTGGTGGACTCGAGGCTCACCAGCTGGCCGGGGCGCAGGCGGCGGGCCAGCTCTTCGGTGACGTGGCGCACGTACTGCAGGTCGGGCACCAGGTTCTTGTCGAGCGGGGTGGGCACCGCGATGATTAGAACGTCGAGATCCTCTACCCCGTCGAAATCCACCTGGGCGCGCAGCCGCCCCGCCTGCACCTCTCGGGCGAGGTCTTCTTCGCGGATGTCGTCGATGTAGTTCTCGCCGCGGTTGATCTTGGCCACGCGCTCTGGGTTGCGTTCGATGCCTGTGACGTGGTAGCCCGCCTGGGCCGCCTCCAGCGCGAAGGGGAGCCCTACGTAGCCGAGTCCGACCACGCCCACACGGGCTGAGCGGTCCTGTAGTTTTTCGAGCAGTCCTTTCAACGAACAACCCCCTTCCTCCCACGATACAACCACGCCTGGCTCGTGGCGGGTATTCACGTGCTGGCGACGAGGTGGCGCGCGCCGGTGAGGTGTGCTGTCCCGCTCGCCGCGAGCACGCCGCCGCGCTTGGGCTCGAGCGCGGTCACGGCCAGGCAGGCGTGGTCGGGAGCGCGGGCCCGCCCCTCCGCCAGCTCGAGCGTGAAGCGCGCCTGCTGGAGCCGGAAGCCGGGCTCGAGGCGGGCGGTCTGGAGGGGTGCGGGATCGATCCGCGCCACGTCCAGCGCCTGGTCCAAATGCAGCTCCCGCCCCCGGCCGTAGTCGTAGAGCCGGTAGGTCAGGTCGGAGTGCTGGGAGACCTCGTAGACCAAGAGGCCCGGGCCCAGGGCGTGGATCGTGCCCGGGGGGACGTAGATCACGTCGCCCTTTTGGACCGGCACGAAGTTGAGTAGTTCTAAAATTGAGCCATCCAGCGCCGCAGCATGCAGCTCATCACGGCTGACCGGGCGCTTGACGCCGTAGATCACCTGGGCGCCCGGCTCAGCCTCGAGCACCACCCAGGCCTCGGCTTTGCCCAGCCAGCCGCTTTTTGCCTCGTGGGCGCGGGCGTAGGCGTCGTCGGGGTGCACCTGCACGCTGAGCCAGTCGGCGGTGTCGAGGAACTTGACCAAAAGCGGCAGCCGGTAGCCGTACCGCTTTACCACCGCCCGCCCCAAGAAATCCTCGCCCAGCTCGGGCAGCACCTTGGCCAGCAACCGCCCGGCGTAGGGCCCCGAGGCGATGCGGTTTTCGCCCGCGACCACCCAAGCCTCGCCGATGGGTTCGTCGGCCTCGAGCCCAAAGCGCTCGGCCAGCCGCCGCCCGCCCCAGACGCGTGGCTTGAACTGGGGCTCGAGCTCGACGAACGCGGGTATCTCGTGGCTCACCCCTTCAGATTACCCCCCGCTGCGCCCCCGCGTGTTGCACGTTTATGCAATACGGGATTGCTTTCAAAAAGCCCGAGCGCTAGCATGTTTATCAGGTACAACGCAATCCGGCCCCCGGCCGAACAGGAGGTAGCCATGCTTAAGGGATATGCACACCGGCTAGCTAAGATCGACCTCACCACCGGTAAGGTCACCTACGAGGCCCCCAAGGAAGAAGACCTGAAGAAGTGGATCGGGGGACGTGGGCTTGGCGTCAAGTACGTCTTTGATAACGGCCCGGATGTAGACCCGCTCGGCCCCGACAACTTGCTTGCGGTCATGACCGGTCCGCTCACCGGCACCCAGGCCAAGATGAGCGGGCGCCTGGCGGTGGTAACCAAGAGCCCGCTCACGGGCACGGTGACGGACAGCCACATGGGCGGCTGGACCGCGGCCAAGCTCAAGTGGGCCGGCTTCGACGGCCTGCTCATCAAGGGCGCGTCCGAAAAGCCCGTCTACCTGCTGGTGCAGGACGGCCAGGTCGAGATCAAGGACGCCTCCGACCTCTGGGGCAAGACCACCCACGAGACCCACGAGATCTTGCGCAAGCGCCACGGTGAGGACGCCGACGTGATGGCCATCGGCCCCGCGGGCGAGAATCTGGTCAAGTTCGCCGCCTGGCTTAACAACGACGAGCGCGCCTCGGGCCGTGGCGGCACCGGCGCCGTGGGCGGCTCCAAGAAGCTAAAAGCCATCGTCGTCGTTCCTGGCGACAAAAGCGTCTACCAGCCGGCAGACAAGGCCGCTTGGAAAGAGGCCGACAAGCGGGCGCTGGCGGCGATCATGGACGAGAACAACGTCACCGCACCGCGCAAGGGCGGGCTCAGCGTCTACGGCACCAACGTGCTGATGAACATCACCAACTCCATCGGGGCGCTGCCCACCTTCAACGCCCAGCACACCAGCTGGGAGCCCGCAGGCGAGGTCTCGGGCGAGGCTATCCGCGAACACATCCTGGTCAAGGACAACACCTGCCACGCCTGCCCGGTAGCCTGCAAGAAGATGGTCGAGATCCACCTCAACGGCAAGCCCATCCGCTTCGAGTCCATCGAGTATGAGTCGGCCTGGAGTTTGGGGCCCGACTCGGGTTCGGCCGACCGCACCTGGGTAGGCTACGCCATCTACCTGTGCAACGCCTTCGGTCTCGACACCATCGAGGCGGGCAACGTGATTGCCGCCCTGATGGAGGCCACCGAAAAGGGCTACCTCGGCGAGGACGAAGGGCTCAAGTTCGGCGACGTCCAGGGCGAATGCCAGTTCCTGGAGATGATCGCCCACCGCCAGGGCCTGGGCGACAAGGCCGCCGAGGGCACGGCCAAGTTCATGAAGGCCATCGGCCACCCCGAGCTGGCTATGGAGGTTAAGGGCCAGGCCATTCCCGCCTACGACCCCCGCGGCCTCAAGGGCATGGGCATCGCCTACGCCACCTCAAACCGCGGCGCCTGCCACCTGCGCGCCTATACCCCGGCCTCGGAGCTGTTGGGTGTCCCCTTCAAGACCGACCCCATCGAGTGGCGCGGCAAGGCGGAGCTCACCAAGACTTTCCAGGACCTCTCGGCCTTCACCGATTCGATGGACCTCTGCAAGTTCAGCCAGTTCGCCGAGGGGCCCGAGGAGTTCGCCGACCAGTACAGCACCTACACCGGAATGAAGGTCAGCGCCGACGACATCATGAAGATCGGCGAGCGCATCTACAACCTCGAGCGCTACTACAACAACCTCGCCGGCTGGGGCGAGGGCTCGGACTACCTGCCTGAGCGCTTCCTCAAGGAACCCTCCGACTCGGGCGGCTCCAAGGGCCAGGTCACCGAGCTGGACGCGATGCTCTCCGAGTACTACCAACTGCGCGGCTGGAAAGACGGCGTGGTACCCGAGGAGAAGCTCAAGGAGCTGGGCATCCTCTAGCGCCTTCGTTGACGAACCGGACGGGGCCCCTCGGGCCCCGTCCTCGTTTGCCGGATCCGGCGGCCGCTAGCCCTTCGCGAAGGCCGCCTCGAAGAAGTCGGCCAGGCGCCGGTAGAGCGTGCGGCGGTTTTCCTTCTTGCGGATGCCGTGGCCTTCGTCTTCGAAGACCAGCACCTCGTAGGGCACCCCGGCGGCGTCGAGAGCGCGGCGCACCGTGGTCAGGTTCTCGGGGGTGACGTTGGGGTCGAGCGCACCCTGGACGATCAGGAGCCGGCCGCGGATGCGATTCACGTAGTGCACCGGCGAACGCTCGTGATAGCGCTCGGGCACCTCCTCGGGGCTGCCGCCCAGCATCTCCTCGGAGTAGGGGCGCAGGTCGGGGCGGGTACTGTAGTAGTCGACCACCAGGTCGGTCATGCCGCAGATGGGCGCGGCCGCGGCCACCAGCTCGGGTGGGGCGTGGGTGATCTGCCACCAACTAGAGTAGCCGCCGTAGGAGGTGCCGGTCACGCCCACCCGGCCCGGCTCGGCCAGCCCCGCGGTGATGAGGGCCTCGATGCCGGTGCGGATGTCGTCCTGCTCGAGCCCGCCCCAGCCGGTCTCCTTGATCTTCTCCTGGAACGCCAGGCCGTAGCCGGTGGAGCCGCGGTAGTTGGGCAGGAAGACGTTGAAGCCCCGCGCCAGGTAGTACTGCACCTCGGGGCTGACGTACTCGCCGTAGTGCGCTGTGGGGCCACCGTGGACGAGCACGATCGTGCCCTTGGGGCGGTGCGGGGTGCGGTAGACGAAGCCGTGGACCGGCAGGCCGTCGGTGGAGCTCCATTCGAAGTCCTCCGCGGGCACCAGGCCCGCGAGCCGGTCCGCAGGCAGGAGCGCCTCCAGGCCGGTCAGGCTCTCGAAGCTCGCGGGGTCGGGGTTCTCGGGGTCCAGCCGCACCAGGTCGGCGGGGCGGGTGCTCGAGGCGTAGACCCCCACCCAACCCCCGGCGTCCCGCCCCAGCAGGGTCAGGTTGCCGCTGGGCGGGCGCAGCTCGCGCACCGCGCCGCTTTGGGGGCCTGCTAGCAGAGTATAGCCGCGGGCCCGGCGCACCGCCCGCGCGGCCAGCAGCGGCGTGCCGCCGAGGCGCAGGGGGTACTCCAGGTAGGGGTCTTCGAGCAGCGCCTGCCCCTGACCGTCCGGCTCGAGCCAGCCCCAGACGCGGGTGTCCTCGGCCTCGGCCACGTGGTTCACCCGTCCCCCCGCCCACAGCCCGTAGACCTTGCGCGCCTCGCCGGCGCTCACGAGCAGGCGGTCGCCCTCACCGTCTGCGCCCACGAGCCAGAGCTCCTGGCCCCCGGGGTGGCGGGTGCCGCGGTCGTAGAGCACCCAGCGGCCATCGGGAGAGAGCTGCGGTGCCCAGGTACCCGGGAGCTCGGGCCGCGCCAGCGCGCGCAGTTCGCCCGTTTTCAGGTCGCGTCGCCAGATCCAGGTGGGCTCGATCACCTCGTCCCCCGCGAAGTCGTAGTTCGCGCCGAAGAAGACCCAGGGGCGCTCGGGGTGCAGCTCGGCCCCGCGCGGGAAGTAGGGCGGGTGCGCCTCGCCGATCCGCTCGGGCGCCCCCTCCCAGGGCCGCGCCCAGGGGGTGGTGCGCTCGTCGCCCAGGTCGGTCTCGTAGACCACGCCGCGCTCACCGGGGACGAAGCCCAGCAAGAAGGCCTCGTCTTCACCATGGCTCATGCGCTCCACCCGGCCCGCAGGCGTGCGCGCCCAGACGCTGGGGACAGGGTCCACCCCGTTCCAGACCCAGGCCAGCGCGCGGCCGCCGGCGCTCAGCTGGGCCGCGTAGAGCTGCGGGAGGTCGAGCAAGAGTTCGAGCAGGCGTTCGGGATCGGGCATGTTTCCAGCTTACTTCACGGTATGCCCTTTGGCGCTAAGCGAAGTTCTTGGCCCAAGGTGCCTCCCCCGGCTTCGCCTAATGCCTCCGGGAGCAAGGGCCATGAATAATAGCTATTGCCAAGTAAAGAAAAGCGTATTTCTTAGGTCCAACGCGGGACGAAAGCGGCGCACAATAATGGCGTAAACGCGACGTCGAGCTCCACTCGTCCCCTGTGGAGGAGGTTGATCATGAGCGGCAAGAACGGTAAGGGCATGGGACGCAGGACCTTTCTGAAGAGCGTGGTCGGCGCGGGTGCGGCGGCAATGGTGGCGCCCTCGCTGCTGGGCTCCAAGGCGGCGGCGCAGTCGGCGCCCAATACCTCGGCGGCGGCGCGGTACGCGCGCTCGCTGGACTGGGCCGGGGCGCTGACCCCGAGCGAGAAGTTAACGGCCTCCCACTGGGGCGCCTTCATTGCCCAGGTGGAGGACGGCAAGCTCGTGGCCGTCAAGCCCTTCGGGGGCGACCGGGCTCCGGTGCCGATGCTCCAGGCGCTGCCGGGGCGCGTCTACGCCCGTTCGCGCATCCAGTATCCCATGGTGCGCGAGGGCTTCCTCAAGAAGGGCGCCGCCAGCGACCGCACGGGCCGGGGTTCCGAGCGCTTCGTGCGGGTGAGCTGGGACGACGCCCTCGACCTCGTAGCTGGCGAGCTTGAGCGCGTCAAGGCGAAGTACGGCAACGCCAGCATCTTCGCCGGCAGCGTGGACTGGCACAGCGTGGGCAAGCTGCACAACGCCCCCACGCTGCTGCGGCGCATGCTGGGCCTCTTCGGCGGCTACACCGACAACACCGGCGACTTCAGCGTGCAGGCGGCGATGACGATTCTGCCCCACGTCACGGGCAACATCGAGGTCTACGACCAGCAGACGGCCTGGCCGACGATCATCGAGAACACCGACCTAATCGTGCTTTTTGGTGCCGACCTGATGAAGAACAACCAGATCGGCTGGACCCCGCCCGACCACTACGCCTACACCGCGCTGGCGGCGGTGAAGGAGCGGGGCATCGAGGTGATCTCGATCGATCCGCGCATGACCGACACCGCCCGCTACCTGAACGCCAAGTGGGTGGCGCTCAGGCCCAACACCGACGTGGCGTTGATGCTGGCCATCGCCCACACGCTCTACACCGAGAAGCTGTACGACGAGGCCTTCCTGAAGCGCTACACTGTCGGCTTTGACAAATTCCTCGACTACCTGCTGGGCAAGAGCGACGGCCAGCCTAAGACGCCCGAGTGGGCGGCAAAGATCACCGAGGTGAGCCCCGGCACGATCCGCGACCTGGCCCGGCGCATGGCCCGCGGGCGCACCATGCTCATGGGCGGCTGGGCGATCCAGCGGCAAGACCACGGCGAGCAGGCGCCCTGGATGCTCGTCACCCTAGCGGCGATGCTGGGACAGATCGGGCTCCCCGGCGGCGGCTTCGGCTTCAGTTACCACTACGCCAGCGGCGGTTCACCGGCGGCCGAGGCCCCGGTGCTGAATGGCATCGCCGCCGGCGACAACCCCGTCAAGGCCGCGATCCCCTTCGCTCACGGCGTGAGCGATCTGCTGCTCAATCCGGGCAAGACGGTGGACTACAACGGCGAGAAGGTGACCTACCCCGACATCAAGCTGGTCTACTGGGCGGGCGGCAACCCCTTCAGCCATCAGATGGACAAGAACCGCCTTATCCGTGCGTGGCAGCGGCCCGAGGTGACGATCGTCCACGACATCTTCTGGACCGGCACCGCCAAGTTCGCCGACATCGTCCTGCCCGTGACCACGACGCTCGAGCGCAACGACATCGACAACATGAGCGAGTACACCAACCAGTACATCCTCGCCATGCACAAGGCGGTGGACCCGCTCTTCGAGGCGCGCAGCGACTTCGAGATCTTCGCCGAACTCTCCGACCGCCTTGGTTTTGGCGACAAGTTCACCGAGGGCAAGGACGAGATGGGCTGGATTCGCGCGTTCTACGAGCAGGCACGCAAACAGGCAAAGGCGATGAAGCTTTCGATGCCCGACTTTGACACCTTCTGGGAGATCGGCTACGTGGCCTTCCCCATTCCCGAGAGCGCCAAGCGCTACGTGCGCTACGCCGATTTCCGCAGGGATCCCGACCTCAACCCCCTCGGCACCTCCTCGGGCAAGATCGAGATCTACTCGCGCACCATCGAGAAGTTCGGCTACGACGACTGCCCACCGCACCCCGCCTGGCTCGAGCCCGCCGAGTGGCTGGGTGGCGCAAAGGCAAAGCGTTACCCGCTGCACCTTGTCTCGCCGCACCCCAAGTACCGGCTCCACTCCCAGCTGGACAATACCTGGATCCGCGACTGGTACGAGGTCCACGAGCGCGAGCCGATGTGGATCCACCCCGACGACGCCCGCGCGCGCGGGATCAAGCACGGCGACGTGGTGCGCATCTTCAACGACCGCGGCGAGCTCCTGGCCGGGGCCTACGTGACCGACCGCATTCGTCGCGGCGTGATTGCGGTGCACGAGGGGGCCTGGTACGACCCCGACGAGCCGGGCAGGCCCGGCGCGCTGTGCAAGCACGGCAACGTCAACACCGTGACGATGGACAAGGGGACCTCGAAGCTGGCCCAGGGCAACGTGGCCAACACCGTGCTGGTGGAGGTCGAGAGGTACGTGGGTCCGGTGCCGAAGGTCACCGCTTTCGACCCGCCCGAGCAGGCTTGAGATCCCCTGCGGTCCGGGCGGGCGCCCTTCCGCCCGGACCAGCCCGCCCGTGACGAAAGGTGGTAAGGGCATGACGAAGAACCGACGTTGGATTCGCTGGTGCGGGGGGGTCGTCGCGCTCGCACTGGCGTTGCTGGGTCTGCTCGCGGCGAGCGACGCCGAGCCCCAGTACTGCACCACCAAGGACACCTACCTCTACGTCCAGCCCCAGGACACGGCCCAGACCTGCGGCCTGGTCGAGCTGGCCGTGCCCGCGACGGCCCTCGGGGAGCAGGGTGGCTACGTCCAGGTGCGGATCGAGGGCTGGCAGCTCAAGGACGCGCCCCGGATTCTCTACGCGCTCGAGGGCGTCCGCATTCGCCAGGCGATCCTCGACGACTGCGCCCAGCAGCGGATCCAGGTGGTCAAGACCGTGACCGATCCGGACACCGGGCAGGTCTGGAACAAGGTGCGGCTCGAGGGCTTCTGGCTGCCCAAGAAGGACATAGCCCAGGACCTCACCAAGGACTGGGACCAGGCCGAGGCGCTCTACCAGCAAAACTGCTCGGTCTGCCACGCCCTGCACGACCCCGGCGAGTACACCGCCAACCAGTGGCCCCAGGTGCTCAAGTCGATGACGCCGCGCACCGCCCTCGACAAGACTCAGGTGGCCTGGGTGACCAAATACCTGCAGTACCACGCCAAGGGCATCGCCCCCACGCAGCTGCCGCTCCCCTGCTGTTCCTCGCGTTCGAGCGACGCTTCCGCACAGGCCTCCCCGGGGTCGCGTTAACCCCCGCCGAGCCGGGCGCCCGGGGCCACGCCGTGGCCCCGGGCCCAGGCGGCGGCGGGCATGGGCCGCTTGCCCTCGGGCTGGACGGTGATCAGTTCCACCGCGCCCTCGCCGGTGGCCACGTGCACGCCTTCGGACCCGACCTCCAGCACCTCGCCGGGCGCACCCGCGCCCTCCGCGGGCTTCATCTCCAGCACCTTGACCCGCTTGCCCCGGTGCTCGAACCAGCTTCCGGGCCAGGGCTGCACTCCGCGGTGGCGGGCGTAGACCTTGTGCGCGGGGTCGCTCCAGCGGACGCGGCCGTCTTCCTTTTTGAGCAGCGGGGCGTAGCTGGGCTCGCCCTTCTGGGGCTCGGGGCGGGCGGTTTCCAGGCGCTCGAGCGCGCCCAGCAGCAGCGCCACCCCGCGGTCGCGCAGCCTCTCCGAAAGCGCTGCGGCGGTCTCGCTAGGCCCGATAGAGATGCGTTCCTGGACGAAGACCGGGCCCGTGTCCATGCCGGCGTCGAGCTGCATGATGCTCACGCCAGTCTCGGACTCGCCATTGATCAGCGCCCAGTTTACCGGCGCCGCGCCGCGGTATTTGGGCAGGAGCGAGGGATGGATGTTAAGGAAGCCGTACCTGGGAATCTGCAGGAGCGCCTCGGGGATGATCTGGCCGTAGGCGGCCACCACCGCTGCGTCGAGGTCCAGCGCGCGCAGCTGCCCGGCGATCTCCGGGTCCTTACGCAACCGGCGCGGCTTTGCCACCGCGAGGCCGAGCTCCTCGGCGCGCGCGGCCACCGGGCTGGGCTGGGTTTTCAGGCCCCGCCCCCGCGGTTTGTCGGGCTGGGTGACCACCAGGGCCACGTCGTGCTTGCGCGCCAGCGCCTCAAGCACCGGCACCGCCCAGGCGGGCGAGCCGAAGAAGGCGAGGCGGCGCTTGCGACTCATCCCTGCTCGGCCTTGAGTTCGCGGAGGAAGGCCTTGGCCTGACGCTGCATCTCGGCCAGCTCGTCGCGGTGCTCGTCCAGGAAGGCCCGGCGCAGCTCCGGCGGCAGGCGGTCGAAGAAGAGGACGCCCTCAAGGTGGTCGAGCTCGTGCTGGATCACCCGGGCCAAAAAGCCTTCGGCCTCGAGCGTGTGCGGCTGGCCGGTCGCGTCCTGGTACTCGACGCGGATCTGCAGGTCGCGGGGCACGTCGTCGGAGTAGATGCCGGGGATCGAGAGGCAGCCCTCGGTGCCCACCTGCGTACCTTCGCGGTAGGTGATGCGGGGGTTGACCATGACGTAGAGGTTCTTGAGGACGCTTTTCGGCCGCTCCTCTTCGTCGGCCTCGGCCTCCTCCTCTTCGAGCGCGTATTCCGCGGCCACGAAGAGGCGGGTCGCAAGCCCCACCTGGGGCGCGGCGAGGCCCACCCCGCCGTACTCGAACATCGTTTCTACCATGTTCTCGGCCAGCTCGCTGAGCCCCGAGAAGTCCTGGACCGGCCGCGCCTTCTTGCGCAGCACCGGGTCACCGTAAAGCCGTACGGGCAACACCTCGGCCATCCCTTACATTCTGACACCCGGCGGCGTTTTTTGCGAAACCTACTCGAGCGGCTTGGCGGGCTCGACCTTGAGGTGGGCCAGCACCTCGCCCACCGCGTCCACCTCGGGCGGCAGCAGCAGCTTCAGGGGCGCGGTGTACTCGCCCACGTGCCACTCGGCCTCGGCCTGGACCGCAGTGATCTCGGCCAGCACCTCGGGCGGGCCCACGATCGTCACCTTCTCGGGCGCCTCGACCCGGGTGGGGTGGACGTCCTTGGGCGCGGGCAGAAGGACGAGGTCCACCGTCTTGCGCGTGAGCGCGGGGGCGCGGGCGGTGACGCGGGCCTGGTCGGGGGTGAGCACGAGGTCGGTCAGGGGCCGGCCCTGGGCGTCCACGGCCACGAGGTGGACCGTGCCCTCGGCGTTGAGGTCCACCCCCACCGCGGCGCGGGCCTGCTCCACCTGACCCGCGGGGCCGCGCATCTCGACGTTGGCGGGCTCGAAGGTAACCACGCTCCCCGGGGCGAAGACCTCGACCGGCAGCACCCCCGCCCCCAGGCGCTCGACCCGCGCTTCGACCTTGGCGGGGATCACCTGCGCTAGCCGGACGCCGCTGGGCGTGCGCACCTGCACCGGCGCTGCGAAGGGCCCTTCGTCCACCCCCGAGAGGTCCACGAAGGCCACCACCGCGCTCGGGTTCAGGCCCTCCACCACCCGGGCCGTGCCGCTGAGCCGCACCAGCACGGTCTTGGGCAGGCCCACCGCGGCGCGGTCCTCGCCCAGCCCCACGACCTGCAGGGGACGCTCGAGGCTGCGCTCCACCACCGGCTCGGTCTCGCGCAGCTGGTACCACAGCACCAGCGCGGTCAGCACCGCCGCCAGCTTGATGGGCCAGTTGTGCAAAAGCCGCCGCACCAGCTCAAAGGGCCTCATTGAGCACCTCCCGCAGCCGGTCCTTGAGCTCGGAGGGGGTGAGGTTGGGGCTGAGCTCGCCGCGCTCGGCGATGCGGATCGTGCCCCGCTCCTCGCTCACCACGATCACGAAGGCGTCGGAAACCTCGGAAAGCCCCACCGCCGCGCGGTGGCGGGTGCCCAGGTACTTAAGGTCGTCGCGCTCAGAGAGCGGGAAGACGCAGCCCGCGGCCACCAGCCGCCGGCCCCGCACGATCACGCCACCGTCGTGGAGCGGGGTGCCCACGGTAAAGATTGTCTCGAGCAGTCGCGCCGAGACGCGGGCGTCGAGCAGTTCGCCCGTAACCGCGTACTCGCCCAGGGGCGTGCGGCGCTCGAGCGCCACGATGGCCCCCAGCCGGCGCGCGGCCATGCGCTCGACGGCGCGCAAGAGCTCGCGCGCGGCCTCGACGTCGAGCCGGTTCTCGCGCAGGCGGCCGCGCCCCAGGCGCTCGAGCACGCCCCGCAGCTCGGGCTGGAAGACTACGATCAGCGCGAACATCCCCAGCGTCGCGGCGTTGCCCAGAAGCCAGGAGAGGGTGGTGAGCCCCAGCTGTTCGGCGGCGAACCAGACGAGGACGTAGACGATCAAACCCCGGACCAAGTTCATGGCCCGGGTTTCGGCGAGGAGGCCGTAGGTGTAGTAGAGCACCGTGGCCACCGCCAAAATGTCGAGTACGTCTCTCCAGTTGAAGCTCATCCCGTCCCTTTGCCCTGCAATTTTCGAGGCCGCCGGACCGTCGTACCCCTTAGATTACCGAATTCCCCGGCCCTTCCCAGCGGATTTCCAGCAGCTTGGCCCACGTCGCCGCCAGGTCCGCAAACGTTTCGCGCGTACCCAGGTCGCGCCCCGCCATACCGGGGCCCGCCACCAGCAGCATGGCGTACTCGCGGGTGTGGTCGGTGCCGCGGTAGGTGGGGTCGTTGCCGTGGTCGCTGACGATGAAGAGGTAGTCCTCGGCCCCCAGCTTCTCGAGGAATTGCGGCAGCGCCTGGTCGAACTCGACCAAGGCGTCGGCGTAGCCCTGGGGATTGCGCCGGTGACCGTACTTGGCGTCGAAGTCGACCAGGTTGGTGAAGACCAGGCCGTTGATGGGCTCGTCCATCAGCGCCAGAGTCTTCTCGATGCCCTCGGTGTTGCTGCCCGAGGCGACCTCGCGGGTGAAGCCCTTGTGGGCGTAGAGGTCGGGGATCTTGCCCACCCCCACCACCTCGCGGCCGGCGGCCACCAGGGCGTCGAGGACGTTGTCGGGCGGCACCAGAGCGTAGTCGTGGCGCTTGTCGTTGAGGCGGTAGAAATTGCCCGGCTCGCCGGCGAAGGGGCGGGCGATCACCCGCGCCACGGCGTACTCACCGGTAAGCAACTCGCGGGCCTTCTCACACCACTTGTACAGGGTCTCGAGTGGCACCACGTCCACGTGGGTGGCGATCTGGAAGACCGAGTCGGCCGAGGTGTAGACGATGGGCTTGCCGGTCTTCATGTGTTTCTCGCCGTAGTCGCGGATGGCGTCGGTGCCCGAGTAGGGCTTGTTGAGGAGACAGCCGCGGCCACCGATGGCCTGGGAGAACTTCTCCATCAGCTCCTCGGGAAAGCCTTCGGGAAAGGTGCGGAAGGGGTGGTCCAGGTGGATACCCACGAACTCCCAGTGGCCGGTCGAACTGTCTTTGCCGGGGTTCACTTCCTTCATCCGACCCCAGGCGCCCAGCGGCTCGTCTTCGAGCGGTAGGGTATGCACGCCGGGCACGTTGCCCAGGCCCAGCCGGGCCAGGTTCGGCAGCTCGATGCCGGTCTTGAGCACGGTGTGGTCGAGGGTGTCGGCGCCCTCGTCGCCAAAGTCGGGGGCGTCGGGTAGGTAGCCCAGCCCCACGGAGTCGAGCACGACGGTTACGATCTTCATGTTCCCAGCATACGCCCGCGGCGTGTTGCCCCACCCCGTGGGGGTTGCTACCATGAGGAACCGGACGCGGGCCCTTAGCTCAGCTGGTTAGAGCAGTCGGCTCATAACCGATCGGTCGCAGGTTCAAGTCCTGCAGGGCCCACCAACAAGCCCCTCCCCGCGGGGAGGGGCTTTGCTCGTGGTGGCTGGCGGCTCGGCACAAGGCTGTTGGCGTCTATGGGCGCGCCGGGGATGTTGTTGCCACCTACGCAGACGGTGGTGTTCGGAAAAGAAGGCGACCACATGATGCCTTGTAATCGTTGTTGAGGGTCAGGGCCGTCACCTGCACGACCCCGCCGGGTCCGGATCGGGCCCGGAGGAGGCCACTTTGTGCTAGCCGGCTCTGTCCCCGGCGACCGCAATGTCCCCGCCAGCGGGTTTAAACGACAATCGGCGTCTGGCGTGTCTTCACTATCGTGTTTTCAGCTCCCCAAGGGTAGGCTGGCCTGCCTGTGTTTGGCGTTACGCGCGCTTCCCCTTGGGAAGAAAGGGAAGAGCCCCCGGTGAGGGGGCAAAAGGTGCTTAGTGGCCGAGGCCGTCGAGTAGAGCCCGGGCGCGGGCCTGGTGGAGGCGGTCGGGTTCGTTGCGGGCCGGGAGGGCCAGTGCCCGCTCCAGCTCCTTGCGCGCCTCCTCGGGTCGGCCCAGTTCGATGAGGGCGAAGCCGTAGTTCTTGCGGATCTCGATGCTCTCGGGCGCCAGCGCAGTCGCCTGCTCGAAGAGAGGCACGACCGCATCAAGTGAGGCCCCGTAGAACCAGCCCAGCCCCCGCTTGGCCAGCTGCAGGTGCCATAGCGCCAGCCCCATGTGGGCGCGGGCGTGGTCGCGCTCTAGCGCCAGGGTGCGGTCCAGGTTCTCCTTGATCGAGCTGGCCAGCTCGATCTTGGCCAGCACGCCCACGAAGCGGATCTTCTCTGCCTGGGCGTGCGCCAGCTGGTAATGGGCCTCGGCGGCGTCGGGCCAGCGGCGCACCGCCCGCCGCGCCGCCTCCTCGGCGCGGTCGAGCCAGAGGCGCTGTTCGCGTTCGTCGGCGCTGGCGTACTGCGCCATCAGGTTGGCGGCCTCGGCGGCGGCCAGGACCTCCTCGAGCGCGCCGGCCTCGCGCCCGGCCTCCCAGGCCGCGGGCAGCCTTCCGGCGTTCAGGAGGCCGGTCGCGCTCCCGGCCAGCGCCGGGACGAGGAGCAGGGTAAGGATCACAACCCGCGCACGCACGAGGGGCATTCTAGCGCAAGTAGCAACGCAGGCGGTGGCGGGTAACACCGTATATTAAAGCGTGCGACCCCGCTGGTCCGATGTGGTCTTCCTTGTCGTGCTTGTGCTGGCGCTGGCCATCAACGCCCCCGGCTGGTTCCAGTACGCCTACGCCTGGTGGGGGCGGGCCCACGTGGGCCGGCTGTCCGAGGCTGCGGCGCCGGGGCCGGGCGACCGGGTGCTGGTGCTGGCGCCGCACCCCGACGACGAGGTGCTCTGCTGCGGCGGCCTCATCCGGCGGGCGCTCGAGCGCGGTGCAGAGGTCCACATCGTCTGGATGACCAGCGGCGACGGCTTCGAGATGGACGAGCTCGTGCTCAACCGCGGCCGCCACGTCACCCCTGCCGACCTACGGGCGCTGGGCGAGCGCCGTATGGACGAGGCCCGCGCTGCGGCGCGGGCGCTGGGGGTATCCCAGGCGAACCTCTACTTCCTCGGCTACCCCGACCGGGGGCTGCGCCCCCTCTTCCTCGAACACTACTACGTGCCCTACCGCTCGCCCTACACCCACCTGGAGTCGGTGGCCTACCCCGGCACCCTGAGCCCTGGCGCCCCCTACACCGGCGAGGCGCTCGAGCGCGACCTGGAAGAGGTCTTCGAGCGGGTGGACCCCACCCACGTCTACCTACCCTCGCCCCGCGACGCCCACCCCGACCACCAGGCCACCTCCTACTTCGCCCAGCGGGTCGCGGGCCGGCGGGGCCAGGTCGACCGGCTGCGTTACTGGATCGTGCACGGCGGCCTCGAGTGGCCGCTGCCCAAGGGCTACCACCCACAGCTGGCGCTTGAGCCCGCCCCGCGCGGCCGGGGGCTCGACTGGCGCCGCTTCGCTCTCACCCCCGCCGAGGAGGAGGCCAAGCACGCCGCGACGCTGGCCCACAAGAGCCAGCTCGACGTACTCTCGCGCTTCATGCTCGCCTTTATCCGCACCAACGAGCTCTTCTCGACCACGCCCTTCCCCGAGCCGGGTAGCTACCCGGAGCCCTAGCGCTGCCCCAGGTAGCGGTAGAGCGCCTCGTGCCAGGCATCGGACTGGAGGTAGGTGAGCAGCGCCTGGTTGAGGGGTTCGCGCAGGGGGCTTTGGCTGGGCAGAGCGAAGGCGTAGTTTTGCGGCTCGAAGCGGGCGTCGAGCACGCGCACGCCCCCGCGCTGCAGGGCCTGGTACTGGAGGAGGGGCGCGTCGTAGACCACAGCCTCCACGGCTCCGGCCACGAGCGCGTCCATGGCCGCGTCCAGGGTGGCGTAAGGCTCGTAGACGATGCGCCGGCGCTCCAGGTAGGCGGCGGCCGAGGAGGCCGGCACCGAGGCCACGCGTACGCGGTAGAGGTCGTCGGGCCCCTGGACGTTCGACTCCAGCCGGCTCACCGTGAGCACCGTGGTCAGCACCGCGGTCAGGGCCGAGACCCCCACCACCGAGGCGACCATCCAGAAGACGGCCACCACCCGCCCGGCGAAGCTGGCGGGCTGGGTGTCGTCGTAGCCGATAAGAGTGATCACCGCCCACCACAGGCTCCAGCGCGGGTCCTTGCCTTCGGGGTTGCGGGGGTCGCGGCGTTCGAAGTTCCACACTAGCAGGCTCACCAGCCCCACCCCCGCGACCAGCGCCAGCACCACCCACAGCAGGCGCACGTCCCACAGCCCGCGCAGGAGCGCCGCCAACCCTCCGGGCCGCTCGGGCACGGCGATGCCCAGCCCGGTGGCGAAGAAGGGGCTGGTGAAGTCGAAGCGCCGTTCGCGCTCGGCGGTGATCGTGAGCGCGCCCACGGCCAGGTCGAGCTCGCCCGCAGCCACGCCGTCCAGCAGCCCCTGCAGGTCGCGTTCGACGTAGGTGTAGTCCAGCCCGAGCTCGCGCGCCGCGCCCTCCCACAGCTCGATCGCCAGGCCTTCCCAGCGCCCCTCGGCGTTCTGGAAGGTGAAGGGCGGGGCCTCCTTCACGCCCACCCGCAACGGCGTGGCCAGCGCCGGGCCGAGCAGAAGCAGTACGAGGACCGCGTAGGCGCGCAGCATTCGCCCATTTTACCCAGGAGGGGAGGTTTCATACTTGTTTCACATGCGGTAGGGTATAACCATCGCGATGGCCGATGCGCAGCGACCCACCTGGCGGCAGCGCCTAGGCCGGTGGCTCCTCCGGATCACCGGATGGAAGCCGGTCATGAACCTGCCCGACGCCCCTAAGTTCGTGGCCATCGGCTACCCCCACACCTCCAACTGGGACTTCTTCCCCGCGCTCTTCTGGGGCTGGGCCTCGGGGCTGCCCTTCAAGTGGATCGGCAAGAAGGAGCTCTTCCCCCCGGTGATCGGCCGGGTGATGATCTGGCTGGGGGGCATCCCGGTGGACCGCAAGAACACCCGCGGCTTCGTGGGCCAGGTGGCCGACTACCTTAAGAAGGCCGACGCTGCGGTGGTGGTGATCGCGCCCGACGGCACCCGCAAGCGCGCCCCCTACTGGCGCACCGGGTTCTACTACATGGCGCTCGAGGCCGGTGTGCCCATCGCGTTGGGCTACATCAACTACAAGACCCGTGAGGTGGGGGTGGGCGACTGGTTCATGCCTACGGGCGACCTCGAGGCCGACTTCGAGCAGATCCGCGCCTTCTACGAGGCCAAGGGCTGGGGGCTCAACCCCGAGGGCCACAGCCCTATCCTCCCCCGTCCGCGCGAGCGGGAAGCTAGCCAGCCGGTCGCGGAGGTGCAAGAATGAGCCTCATGTCACGGGAAGACCTCTTGGGGCTGGCGGGGCGCGTGGTGATGATCACCGGCGCCGGCCGCGGCTACGGTCGCTCGATCGCGCTGGCCTACGGCCGCAACAAGGCCACCGTCGTCACCGTGGACCCCGACGTGGAGCTGGCCACCGCAGTCGCCTCCGAGGTCGAGGAGCTGGGGGGGGCGGCGATCCCCATCCGTGGCGACATGTCGGTGGGGCTGGACGTGGCCACCACCTTCAACAAGATCGAAGAACTCTACGGCGTCCTCGATGGCATCGTCCACGTGACCCACACGGTCAGCCAGACTCCCTTTGTGGAGCTGCTCGAGAGCGAGTGGTACGAGCTGCTCAACTCCGACGTCAAGTCGAGCCTCTATACCTTGCAGCAGGGGCTCAAGTACCTGGCCGGCGGCGGCTTCGTGGTGGTGGTCATGCCCCCGGCGAACAACACCGAGCCCCACGTGGCCTCGGTGCGTGGCGCCATGCGCGGCCTCATCGAGGGCTCGACCCAGGTCTTCCCCAAGACCGTGCGCGTCAACGGCGTGATCCCCAGCCGCGAGGCCGCGGGCGAGGAGTACGACGCACCGCTGGCGCGGGCGGTGGTAGCGCTGGGTTCGATGGTCTCGGAGGGCATCCACGGCGAGGTCATCGGCGTAGAGCTGCCCGAGCCGCCCCAGCCGCCCGAGCTCTACGACATCCTCAGCGAGCTGCCCTAACTATGAACTGCCCTTACTGCGGATCCGAAGGCACGCGCGTGGTGGACTCCCGCCCCTCCGACGGCGGCCTCGCCATCCGCCGCCGCCGCGAGTGCGCTGCCTGCGGCCGCCGCTTCACCACCTACGAGCGCCCCCAGCTCGAGCCCCTGATGGTCAACAAGCGCTCCGGCGCCCAGGAGGCCTTCAACCCCGACAAACTCCTGCGCGGGCTCATGCTGGCCTGCGAGAAGCGGCCGGTGGACCCCGAGGCGCTCAAGCGCTTCGCCTACCGCTTCGAGGACCAGATCGACGCCCCCGAGATCTCCACCGAGGAGATCGGCAAGCGGGCGATGGCCTTTTTGCGCGAGCTCGACGAGGTGGCCTACATTCGCTTCGCCAGCGTCTACCGCGAGTTCGATAGCGTGGAGCGCTTCATTGAGGAGATCCGCAGGCTCGAGCGCGAAGCCCCGGAAAGCTGACCCACCCTCTTACAACTTCTTCGGACATTCGTCCCTCCACCTAGGTCATGGACGGGTCCTTGCCTTCATCCGATACTCAGAAAGTAACGACGCGTGAGCGAAAGGAGGTAAGGCATGGACTACAGCTGGATTCAGATCTCGGTCGCGGCCGTCTTTTTGTCGGTCGTGATCACCCTGGTTCTCAGCCGGGGCTACGGGTGGTTCTCGCGAACCTTCTGGCGCAACGCCGCGGTCGTGAGCAGCCTGATCATGCTCTTCATTCTGATGTGGCTGACCTTCGACACCACCGAGAAGGTGCGCCCCGGCGCCGGCCAGGTGCCTACCTGGACGGTCATCAACCACGAGATCGCCCTCGTGTGGGACGATACCAAGCGCCGTCAGATGCCGGTGATCGGCGAGCAAACGGGCTTTTTCGGCAAGGTTTACAGCCCCGAGGAAGCCTACGCCCTGATCAACAAGGGCAAGATGACGCTCCAGGGCCGCAACTGCATGGAGTGCCACCAGATCCTCGGTAACGGCGCTTACTACGCTCCCGATCTCACCCGCGCATGGCTCGACCCCTGGTGGGAGGAGCGGGTGATGCCGATGCTGGGTGTGGACACCCGCGAGGAAGCCATGAAGACCTGGCTTCAGAACCCGGACAAGTACCCCCAGGGAAAGCGCCGCATGCCCAACCTGCACTTCACCGACGAGGAAGCGGTGGCGCTGGTCGCCTTCCTCAAGTGGATGTCCGCCATCGACACCAACGGGTTCCCCCCGCGTTTCGGGGTGGCCCAGTAAGGGAGGGATGCCGTGAGCGTGTTCGCACTTCGCCAACCCAAGGAACTGTATGAATCGCAGAAGCTGGCCATCTGGTACTTCATCGTGGCCATCCTGCTGTTCGGGGTCCAGATCACCTTCGGCCTCTTCATGGCCTACCAGTACATCGACCCCGAGTTCCTCTATGGAAAGCTCTCGTTCATGACGAACCGCACCCTGCACGTCAACTCGATGATCGTCTGGCTGCTCGTCGGGTTGATGGGCGGGGTCTATTGGTTTTTGCCCCTGGAGACGGGGCGCGAGGTGGTCGGCATCAAGCTGGCCAAGTTCATCTGGTGGGTGATCGTTGCCGGCGTGACCGTGGTCGTGCTCGTCTACCTGTTCGTGCAGGTGGGCCCCGGTAACGCCTTCACCCTCTGGTTCATCAACGAAGGCCGCGAGTACATCGAAGCGCCAAGATGGGCCGACTTCGCCATCGTCGCCTGGGTGGCCATCTTCCTCTACAACGTTATCGCCACCGCCCTCGCCGCCCGCCGCATCACCGGCCTGCTGGGCGTGCTGATCTTCGACCTGGTGGCCCTGGGCGCGCTCTACTCTGCGGGCATGCACTACACCGTCAACGTCACCATGGACCAGTACCTGTGGTGGTGGGTCGTGCACCTGTGGGTGGAGGCCACCTGGGAGGTCCTGGTGGGCGTGGTGATGGGCTGGAGCCTGATGTACCTGCTGGGTACGCCGCGCAAGCTCATCGAGACCTGGCTCTTCCTTGAGGTGGCCCTGGTCTTCGGTACCGGCATCCTGGGTCTGGGGCACCACTACTTCTGGATTGGCACCCCCGAGTACTGGATCGGTCTCGGCGGGTTCTTCTCGGCGCTCGAGCCCCTGCCGCTGGTGGCCATGGTGGTCCACGCCGTCTACGACTCCGGCGCGCACCGCCTCTACACCGTGAACAAGCCCGCCCTCTTCTGGGCCATCGCCCAGGCCTTTGGAAACTTCATCGGCGCCGGCGTCTGGGGCTTCATGCAGACCCTGCCGCAGATCAACATGTACTCCCACGGTACCCAGCTGGCCGCCGCGCACGGGCACTTTGCCTTCTTTGGCGCCTACGTGGGGACGGTGATGACGCTGGTTTACATCGCCGCGCAGAACGCCCGCAAGCACGTCCAGATCCCGCTCGACTCCAAGCTGTGGGGCTGGGCCTATGGCCTGCTCATCTTCAGCATCATCGGCGTGGTCGCCTCCTTCACCATCTCCGGCTTCGCCCAGACGATGATCGAGCGCGCCGAGCTGGGCAGCACCTGGAACGCCTTCATCCGCGCCTACACCCACCCCTGGTACGCCAACACCCACTGGTGGCGCTTCTGGATGGGCATGCTCTTCCTCACCGCCTACCTGATCCTGGTGTGGGACCTCGTGACCATCGGCCGCAAGCCGGCCGCCGCCGTGGAGGGCGCGCATGATTAGCGGTCAGGAGATCGCCCAGATGGTGGGGGCTATCATCATTTACGGCTTCTTCTTCGTCCTCACCGCCGGTTTGTACGCCATGTTCTACGCTTCGGGGCGGCTCTTCGAGAAGCCGTGGCTGGTGAAGGTTTCCTACCTCTTCGCCGCGGCCGAGCTGCTCTCCGCGATCGGCATGGTGGCCACGGGGTACCTCGACCGCTTCTGGGTCAACCTGATCCTCTTCTCGGCCATCACCTACCTCTTCATCCCCCAGGCGATGTGGTGGGTGGTGGTCAACTTCCACAAGGAGTTCGAGTCCGAGGAGCATGCGCACTAGGAGGTGAACATGGACATCGTTCGTGTCGAAGTTTTTCTTGACGAAGCCAGCGAGCCGCTGGCTGTCGTGACCGAGCCGCCGTTTCGGGTGCGGCTCGACCCCGCGGAGCTCGGGGAGGGCGTGCACGCGCTCACCGTCGTGACCTACTACAAGGACGGTTCCAGCGACCACCACAACTACGTCTTTGACGTAACCCGCAAAGACAGCGTCTTCGCCGGCCACATCAGCCAGGCGCCGCTGCGCTCGCCGGTGGAGGTGGACCTGGTGGAGGCGGTGGAGATCGAAGACCCCAAGCCCCCCAACGCCACCATCTACGCGCTCTTACCCCTCGTGCTCTTCTTGGGCATCGCACTCGTGGCCTGGTGGATCGCGGTCCGCGCCGAGAGCGCGGTGACCGATCAGCCCGAGGTGCAGACGATCGCCCGTTCGGTGGCCAAGGTGGCCCCCACCGCCGCGGCGCCGGCGGGTGGGGCGGACGGCGCCACCATCTACGCCAGCAACTGCGCCAGCTGCCACGGCGCGAATGGCGAGGGCATGGGTCAGGTCTTTCCCGCCCTCGCCGGCAACGACAAACTCGCCGACGCGAACTTCGTGATCGACGTGGTGCTGAACGGTCAGCCGGGCACCTCGATGCCCGCCTTCGGGGGCCAGCTCTCCGACGAGGAGGTCGCCGCCGTGGTCAGCTACATCCGCACCAGCTGGGGCAACGCCTACGGCCCCGTGACCGCGGCCGAGGTGGCGGCCCAGCGATAGTGAAATGCATTACAATAGGAGCACCAGAACGTATGTCGTTTGCTCTCACCAAAGCGCTTGGTACCAGGCTTCGCAAGGAGCTTAAAAGGAGGTAAGGCCATGAGATGGAGTAAGGCGATTTGGGTAGGTATCCTGGCGGCTGCTCTGGGGGCCCTGGCGTTCGCCCAGGGGTTGACCCCCGAGCAGATGGAGGAAGCGAAGCAGATCTACTTCCAGCAGTGCGCGGGCTGCCACGGTGTGCTGCGCAAGGGCGCGACGGGTAAGAACCTCGAGCCCGACAAGCTCAAGGAAGCGGGCAAGACCGAGGACTACCTCAAGGCCATCATCACCAACGGCTTCGGCGGCATGCCCGCCTGGGGCAAGCTCGGCATCCTCACCCCCGAGCAGATCGACCTGATGGCCAAGTTCCTGCTCTCGCCGGTGCCCGAGCCGCCGCCCTGGACCTTCGAGGACATCAAGAACAACTGGAAGGTCTACGTGCCGGTGAGCCAGCGCCCGACCAAGCCGGAGACCACCCGCAACTGGCAGAACTTCTTCGGCGTCATCCTCCGCGACATGGGCCAGGTGGCCATCGTGGACGGCGACACCAAGGAGCTCGTCAAGATCCTGCCCACCGGCTACGCCACCCACATCCTGCGCTCATCCAAGGACGGCCGCTACTTCTACGTGATCGGGCGTGACGGCAAGGCCGAGATCATCGACCTGTGGAGCAAGGAGCCCACCCTGGTAGCCGAGGCCAAGGTCTGTCTCGACGCCCGCAGCATCGACACCAGCAAGTACGAAGGCTACGAGGGCAAGTACGCGGTGGTGGGCTGCTACTGGCCCAGCAACTTCGTGGTCCTCGACGGGCAGACGCTCGAACCCCTCAAGATGGTCTCCACCCAGGGCTACGTCCAGAGCACCGGCGAGTTCCTGCGCGAGAACCGCGTGGCCTCGATCGTGAGCTCGCACTTCAGCCCCGAGTGGATCCTCAACATCAAGGAGGGCGGTCAGACCTGGCTCGTGGACTACGGCAGCATGGACCTCAAGGGCAAGCCCCTGAACGTCCGCATGATTGATACCGAGCGCTTCCTCCACGACGGTGGCTGGGCGCTCGACAAGCGCTACTTCCTGGTGGCCGCCAACACCGCCAAGAAGATCGTGGTCATCGACGCCAAGACCGGTGAGTTCGTGGCCAGCATCCCGGTGGGCGACAAGCCGCACCCCGGCCGCGGCGCCAACTGGGTGCACCCCGAGTACGGCCCCGTCTGGGCGACCGGTCACATCAAGGACAACAAGATCGCGGTCATCGGCACCGACCCCGAAGGGCACCCCGAGTACGCCTGGAAGGTCGTGAAGATGATCGAGACGCCCTACCCGGGCAACCTCTTCATCAAGACCCACCCGAAGAGCCCCTGGCTGATCGTGGACTTCACCGTGGCGCCCACCCCCGAGGCCAACGCCACGCTTTGCGCTTGGGACAAGGAAGACCTCGAGCGCGACCCGGTCTGCTGGGAAGTGCCCGGTGCGAAGGACCTCAAGGCGCGCATGGTCCACATCGAGTTCAACAAGGACGGCTCTGAGTTCTGGGTCTCGGCCTGGGGCAACAAGGACACCCCGACCTTCATCGTCGTCTACGACAGCGTGACCCTGCAGGAGAAGGCGCGCATCACCGGCGACTGGGTGCGCACCCCCACGGGTAAGTTCAACGTCTACAACACCGCGAACGACATTTACTAGCCGGTGCATGCGACGCCCCGCCGCCCGCAGGGGCGGCGGGGCGTCTTCCTTGGCTGGCTAGCGGCGCGGCCCCGAGGCCAGCCGGCCCGGGGCGCCTTTCGGAGCGCCCAGCACTGCCCGGCCCGGGCGCACGGTCGCAGCTTGAGCTGGGGCCTCCTCGTCGCTTGCAAGGCCCATTTGCGGAAGGGCGCGGATGCACTCCATCTCGGCCACCTCCAGCCTGCGCGCGAGCCGCTTGAGTTTGCCGCCCTCGAAGTGGGCCAGGTCGTCGACCATCGCCGCGGTGTAGCGCCAGAGCCGGGTCTCGAGGGCTTCCCTGAGGCGGGCGTAGCGCGCCTCGCCGATCAGCCCCGCTTCGTGAGTCTCGCGCAGCCGCACGCGCGCCCGCTCGGTCAACTGGACTGCAGGCCTTCGGGCGCGCGTCCCCGCTCGGCGAGCAGCTCGCGGAAGGTGCCCGCCTTGAGCGCGGCCAGAAGCTCGTTCAGCGTGACCCCGATCGTCTGGGCCACCTCTTCCAGGTTGGGCCCGGCCACGACCTCGACCACCGACGTGGGCGCTGGCGCGATCCCCACCGCCAGCGCCCAGCCGAGCGCGGCCAGCAAGGCCAGGACCTGCGCCCAGGAACGAACTTCCTTCATCGAAACCTCCTTTCTGCGGGCACGGTCCCGCTTGCACCCTCAGCAAGAGAGGGTGGCCGAGTAAAACGCACTCCGGGGAAACCTCAACGCAGCTTCACGCTTGTGGCAAAGAGAACCCGCGGAGGCGTTGGCCTCCGCAGGTTCCAGGGTCGGTTGCGTATGAAGCGAGGGGTCTTGGATCAGTTGGTGGTCGCTGGGGCGGGTGCGGTGTGGTTGCAGTTGCCCTGGCCGCCCGCACCCTGGCCGCCCGCACCGTGGGTGTGACCAGTCTTCTGCTGAAGCTCCTGCATCTGTTCCGGGGTCAGGGTGCCGCCGTTCTCAGCGGCCAGCTGGAAGGCGGGAAGGTGCATGTTTTCGGAGGCGGCGCGCAGGTTGGTGAAGACCTGCACCAGGTTGGGGTAGTCGGCGACGAGGGGCATCAGCTCGTCGTACATCGCGACGTTGTTGACCTCGCCCTCGGCCCAGGCCTTGGCCGCGTCCTCGAGGCTCTCGGGGGCCGGAACCTTGCCCAGGTAGGGGTTCTCGGGGTAGGCGATGCCGTAGGCGTCGAGCTGACGCTGGAGCGCGGCGATGTGCTTGGCCTCGGCCTGCTGGATGCTGACGTAGGGCTCGACCGCGCCGTACTTCTCGATTACCGCGCTGTACATCGCGTAGGCGGCGTACTCGCCCTCGGGGCCGGTAAGTGCGTAGTAGAGCGCGGTCTTGGCCTCTTCGGTGAGCGGGGTGGTCGGCTGCTGCGCCGCCTGCGGGCCGCCGCCCATCTGCGCGAAGGCGAGTCCGAGCAGGAGCGCGCCGGCGGCCAGGGTCATCAGGATCGGGTTCCTCTTGGTGTTCGTGTTCTTCCTCATCTTTCTTCCTCCCTCCGGGCCTTTGGGGCCCTTCGTTCTACGACCCAAGGGTAGGCGAGGCCGGACGAAGGAAGAAGGAAGGTTGTGTGAACGTTTCGGGAATAGGGGAGGGGGTATCCATTACCCCTTGGCGACGGCGATGAGGACCACTTCGTTCTCTATCCAGACGTGGCGGTCTTCGAGCCGGATCCAGCCCTGCTTGTAGAAGCGGCTGAGGGTGCGGCTCACGATCTCGGGCACAGTGCCCAGCAGTGCCGCCAGCTCGGGGTTGGTGGGCAGCGGGAAGCCCGGGCCCAGGGTGGCGTGCTGCTCGAGCAGGTACTGGGCCAGCCGCGACTGTACCTCGAAGAAGGCCACCCGGCGCAGGAGCAAGAGCAGCTCGAACTGCCGCTCGGCCACCGAGCTGAGGAGCGCCCGGGTGAAGCGGGGGCGCTGCTCCATCAGCTTCACGATGCCCTCGCGTGGAACCATCACCACCGTGCTTGGCAGGGCCGCCTCGGCGGTTACGGGGTAGTACCGCCGCTCGCTCAATACCGCGATCTCACCGATGCTCTCGGGCGGACCCGCCATGTGCAGCACCAGCTGGCGGCTTCCGCGCGGCCCCACCTGGTAGACGCGAAGCAGCCCGCTGGCCACCACGTGGGTGAACTCCACCGGCTCGCCCTCGTGGAAGAGTGGCTCGCCCTCCTCGAGGTCGCGCAGGTGGGCCATGTCCATGACGCGCTCAAGGTCGCTCTCCTCGAGCCTCGAGAAGAGCGAGTTATGCCTCAAGGCGTCGTGAACCAGCCGTGTGCGGTCGGTCGTGGCCATAACCCTCCCTCTGCTGCGCGTGCCCTCTCTTTTTACCACAAGAACGCCCCCGGCACGGGGGCGTGTTGGTGGGCGGTAGAGGACTTGAACCTCCGACCCCCTGCTTGTAAGGCAGGTGCTCTAGCCAGCTGAGCTAACCGCCCACGCACCCCTCAGGCTACCTGACCCCCGTATGGGGTGCAACCTCAGACCGAAGCCTGCGCCTCCTCGCGCTCCATGAGCCACTTCTCGGCGGTTATGGCGGCGCGCGTCCCGGCCCCCACGCTGGTGGCGAGCTGCTTGTAGATGGGGTCGGCCACGTCGCCGGCGGCGAAGATGCCGGGCACCGAGGTGTGGATCTCGTCGGTCACGGCCACGTAGCCATCCGGACGCAGCTCCACGACCCCCTTGAGGAACTCGGTGTTGGGCACGCTCCCCACGAAGACGAAGACGCCGTCGGTGGGGTAGACGTACTCCTCGTTCGTCTTGAGGTTCTTGACCTTCACGCCGGTGACGTGCTCGTCGCCGAGTACCTCGGTGACGATGTGGCTGAAGAGGAACTCGATCTTGGGGTTTTGGAAGGCGCGCTGCTGGGCCACCTTGTTGGCGCGCAGCTCATCGCGGCGGTGGATGATGGTGACCTTGCTGGCGAACTTGGTGAGGAAGATACCCTCCTCCACCGCGGCGTCGCCGCCGCCCACGACCACGACCTCCTTGTCGCGGTAGAAGAAGCCGTCGCAGGTGGCGCAGGTGGAGACCCCGCGGCCGTAGAACTTGTCCTCACCCGGAACGCCCAGCTTACGGGGGTTGGCGCCGGTGGCGATGATGACGCTCTTGGCCTTGTAGTTGCGCTCGAAGCCCTTGACGAGGAAGCCCTCGTCGGCCTTCTCGAGCCCCTGGACCTCGTCCATGACCACCTCGGCTCCGAACTTGCGCGCCTGCTCGGCCATGCGGTTCGCCAGCTCGGGCCCGGTGATGCCCTCGGGGAAGCCGGGGTAGTTCTCGACCTCGTCGGTCTGGGCGATCTGGCCTCCGGGGAGCCCTTTCTCCAGGATGACGGTCTTGAGGCCCCCGCGGCCGGCGTAGATGCCCGCCGTCAGACCCGCGGGACCGCCGCCGATGATGACGACGTCATAGTCCTGATCTTGCTGCGCCATTCCGCCGAGTTCGCCAATCTTGAAGTCCATCTTCGCCTCCCGCGCCCCGACCCAAGGGGCCTTATTAGAGCAGTATATACCCCACGGGGGGTATGGGGGTTGAGGTTCGTGTGCAGGAAAAAACGCGCTCGAGCCGTCTGGTGACCCCAGGGGGATTCGAACCCCCGTTACCGCCGTGAGAGGGCGGCGTCCTAGGCCTCTAGACGATGGGGCCGCGTTCGGCTCGAGCGCGTTTTGGTGACCCCTACGGGACTCGAACCCGTGCCGCCGCCTTGAAAGGGCGGTGACCTAACCGCTAGTCGAAGGGGCCTTCTGGCTGGGGCACGTGGATTCGAACCACGACCAACGGATCCAGAGTCC
>Ga0256833_1000553_pt1 | contig 28871 bp, 23 predicted proteins | sample 356284metaG_FD_190535 | JGI IMG/M metagenome (GOLD analysis project Ga0256833, IMG submission 190535) | Hydrothermal vent microbial communities from Mid Atlantic Ridge, Atlantic Ocean - 356-284 | ecosystem: Environmental > Aquatic > Marine > Hydrothermal vents | place: Atlantic Ocean: Mid... | reverse complement strand
TTGCCCGTTTCGCTGCCAAAGAAATCGTTGGGGAAACAGGGGTCATTCCATATCCCATTCCAAGCCTTGGAGGAGAAGACTTTTCTTTTTACCTTGAAAATGTCCCTGGTTGTTTTGTAAGGTTTGGGGCAAGGAAGGATGGAGTGGATGCTCCAGCCCACAGTTCGGAGTTTGATTTTAACGAGGATGTCCTTCCTGTTGGTGCAGCCTTTTTTGCAAACTGCGCAATAGAGGCGCTTAGAAAGCTAAAATAGTAGCTGATTTTACTTAAATTAATGGGATAAAGTTTCTTTGACAAAAGAACTTTCATTCAAAAAGAGCAAAAACTTCACTGTTGGAATAGAGGTAGAATTTCAACTTCTTCATGAAAAAGACCTTGGCCTTGTGCCAAAGGCCCTTGAGATTTTAGGCGGACTGCCAAAGGAAATTTCCGGACGTATAAAGCCTGAGTTCATCCAGTCCATGGTTGAGGTGAACACAGGCGTTTGCGCCAACATAGACGAGGCCAGGGAGGACCTGAAAGATTCCATCACATATCTTGAAAAGGCAGCAAAAGAATGTGGCTGCTCAATCTTTGCATCAAGTCTCCATCCCTTTTCAAGGTATGAGGATCAGAAGCTCTTTCCAGATGCAAGGTATAAGGAAATACTTGAAGAGCTTCAGATCATAGGCAAAAGGCTCATCACCCAGGGGCTTCACTGCCACATCGGCCTTGACTCTGGCAAAAGAGCAATCAAGGTATTTGACAATCTAAGGCCCTTTCTTCCAATGCTTCTTGCCCTTAGCGCCTCAAGCCCATTTCTTGAAGGAAAGGATACAGGCTTTGCATCCTTTCGTTCAAAGCTCTTTGATGCCCTTCCCAGATCCGGCATGCCTGATGCGCTTGGGTCATGGGAAAACTACTGTCAGTTTGTAAGCCTTCTTAAAAAATGCGGAATCATCAACCAGCCCCGGGACATTTGGTGGGATGTGCGGCCAAGCCCAGACTTTGGCACAATAGAGGTAAGAATCTGCGACATACCTGCAACCTTTGAGCAGATCCTTGCCCTTTGCGCCCTCATTCAGGCCCTTGTGGCTGCAATTGCAACAGACAGTATCTCGCTTTTCCCAATGCACATTTCAGTCATACTAAGCAACAAGTGGCAGGCTGCCCGCCACGGATTAGAGGGACTCTTCGTGGATCAGCAAAGATTTGAAAAAAGGATGATGAAGACCATGCTTATAAGGACCATAAAGGCCCTCGAGCCAGTCTTTCATGAACTTGGTTCAGAAAGGTACATTAAGGTGCTTAAACAAATGATACATGACGGGCCAACAAGTGAAATATTCAAACGAAACGTCAGAAAATTCGGAGATTTCAATTTCTCTATAAAAAGATTTCAGAAAAATTTTTGGAATCAATGATTCAATACCCAATTTAGGCCAGTTATCATCATTCATCCTACTTCCTAAATTCTCTGCAGAAGTTTGGCGGCTGAATGCATCAGATATAGATATGTGATGTAACTAAAACGTATGGAATAGAAGACCAAGAATTTTGACATACTGGTGTCCTAAATGGGAAAAACCAAACATTGCTGTTTTCACTTCTGCAGCTGATTTCGCTGACAAGTTAGCATAAATATTCACAGCCATGCCGCCCAGCAACCTTTCTCTATCTATCCGCCTGCAAACGAAGACATGAATAACATTTATAGGTGAAAACACATCTCTGCAAAGAATTATAAGTTTTAGAGTATTTCAGGCAGCAACATTAATGAAAAATTACTCAAAAAATATATTTCTAAACGTGCAGAAAGAATGTACATATATGCATATAATGATATTATTATATACATGTTCATCATGCTTTCATGAATAAAATTAAATATTGAATTAATTCACAATAGATCAAGAATCATGTCATCACAAAAAGTAACAAAATTATCAGAACTTGAGGCAACTGCTATCTGTGGGAATGACATCACTTCTTCGGTATTATATGTGTCTGCCCTAACAATCGTTACATCTGGGAAATACGCATGGGTTTCTCTTTTAATAGTTGCAGCCATACTTTTTCTTTTTAGAAAAATCTACGGAGAGGTGGTTGGGGCCCTTCCTTTAAATGGTGGTGCCTATAACGCTCTCGTCAACACTACCAGGAAATCTACCGCATCAGTAGCAGCAAGTCTCACTATCCTTTCCTATATCGCCACTTCAGTAATATCTGCCTCAGAGGCTATGGCGTATCTTCATACAGTCGTACCTTGGCTCCCTGTAATTAGTGCCACAATTCTTCTTTTATCTATTTTTATGGGGCTTACGATTCTTGGGATTGGAGAATCTGCTTTTGTTGCAGTAATAATATTTATTTTTCATCTTGCATGTCTAACCGTACTGGCTGGCACGGTAATAATACATCTTTATCACAGAGGTCTTGGTACTCTGTGGATTAATTGGCGAACACCAACCCCTCATAAGAAACCTATAGAAGATTTATATTGGGGTTTTTCTGCGGCTATGCTTGGTATTTCGGGCTTTGAAAGTTCAGCAAGCTTTGTGGAACAACAAAAGAGAGGGGTATTTCCTAAAACTCTACGCAATATGTGGATAGCTGTTAGCATCTTTAATCCCTTGATGGCCTTTTTGGCCCTAACTCTTATACCCATTTATAGCGTGCATAACCACATGTCGGATCTATTGTCTTATATGGGCAAGATAGCTGGTGGAAATTGGTTAGCCACCTTGATCTCGGTCGACGCAGCTGTAGTGCTAAGTGGCGCAGTTCTTACCTCCTATGTTGGTGTTTCTGGCTTGGTTGAACGAATAACTTTGGATAGAATTTTCCCTGCTTTCTTTCTTAAAAAAAACAGAAGGGGAAGCTGCTATCGAATAATTATTGCTTTTTTTCTTCTTTGTCTTTCTATTCTATTTATAACCAAAGGAGAGGTGGACATCCTTGCCGGAGTTTATACTATAGCATTTCTGTCTGTGATGACACTTTTTGCCACCGGTAACATCCTTTTAAAGCTTAAAAGAAAATCGCTTCCTAGGCCCGAACGTGCCAGTTGGCCAGGGGTATTCATTGCCTTGTTCTCAGTTATAGCAGCACTCATAGGTAATATCGTGAAGACTCCTCAACCCGGACAACCAGCCAATGTAGTCGTCTTTGGCGAATACTTCATACCCACGATTATGCTCATTACAATAATGTTGAACAGAATCGCACTTCTCGAAATCTTATTGAATTTTATAGAATTTTTATTTGTGCCCATATTAGAATTCGTGACTAATATAAATCAAAAAATTTACCGAACCATAGATAAAATACAATCACAAGAATTTGTCTTCTTTACTAGAGGGGATAATATTTCCAACCTCAACAAGGTCATACTATACATCAGACGTAACGAACACACTAAAAAAATTAAAATAGTGACAGCCATGGATCACGAAAATAAAGCTCTGCTTGAAAAGCTAAAAAAAGACTTGGAATTTCTCAAACGCGTTTATCCGGACGTAAAAATTGATTTCGTGGTGGTAAGGGAAAAATTTACGCCAGAATTAGTTAGAAAACTTGCCAAAAAATGGGGCATACCAATAAATTTTATGTTTATCGGTTCTCCAGGAGATCGTTTCCCGTACAGGATAGAAGAACTTGGCGGGGTCAGGCTAATAATTTAAGAAAAATCTTTTCAAGATATCTGAGAATCCCTATTTAGTAAAAATAACAGAAAACTCCTCTGCTTCAGCCCTTGCTCGTTCAAGGATCTTTTCCGAATGAGCTTGGCCTATCTCAAGGCTTTCCCTTAAGACACAGAGCATGTGTTCGGTCTCGTCAGGCCCTTGGGCATCCAGTTGATATCTTATTTGAGAAACTGCCGTAACGGCCTCTGGAACCTCTTTTTTGTCATCACCACTGTGATGATAAAGTATTGCCCTTAGCAAATAGTCTGGAAACTGCCATCTTTCTGCCATGAGTGCCCCAACTGTTTGGTGATCCAGACCGAATACATTCTTCTCAAGCTCCTCAAGACGTGTATGCCTGTCATCGTTCCACATCTGCAAGGTAGTGCAATACTTTTGGGCCTTTACGTGTATTAGCACAGGAATTGCCATGTCCTGCAAAAGCCCTGCGGTAAAGCACTCGGCCTGTTTAACAGGATGTAGGATGCCTGCTATTGCCCTTGCAAGGCATGCCCTTTGAGCGCTGATGCGCCAAAAATCTTGCTGTTTAAGGCAGTAAAGCTCATCCCTTGGAATAGCATTTTTGACTGCTATTGGAAGAATAATGCTCTCAAGACGATTCTTCCCAAGAAGGCTTATTGCATGCTGAATATTTCCGATCTTTCTTGAAAGTCCATAAGCTGCAGAATTGACCGTTCTAAGCACCTTTACGTGCATACCAGGGTCAGCCTCAATAAGACGGGCGATATCTTTCAAGGAAGAATCAGGCTCCCTCAACAGCTCCAATACCCTCATCACAGATGAGGGGAAGGAAGGAAGCTCATAATCATTCAAAAGTTCCTTGAGGACTGTTTGGGGATCTCTTCTCTTCTTCTTCAGAAAGTCAAAAAAGGCCAATTCATTCCCCTCTTCTTGCCATCTTGTTACTGAAAATAGACAATAGCCCCCCGAGCATCATGTAACCAGTGACTACCTCAAACATGACTATCAGTTGGCCTGCCATGCTCTTTGGCACCACGTCACCAAAACCAAGCGTGGTAAGGGTAACTACACTCAGGTAGAGATCAGAGATCATGGTTGGGTGAGGCCCATAGTCAACTCCAACCATGGAATAAAGCCATGCAAAAAAAAGTATCTGGATCGCAATCCAGAAACACCACCTCATCATGCTCCTGCCACAATCACTGCTTACAAGCCAAAGATAGTAAAGAAGCCTTGCTACCTTGCCTGATTCCTTGAATTCACAGATGTAGTTCTGGTCTATGGCAAAACGTCTTAGAAGATAGGCACCGGCGAAGTTTATGTTCCTAAGATCCGCACCTATCCAGTTGGCACTCTTGTATCCTTTTACAAGCCTAAGCCTTGTATTTCGCATATCGGCATTTGTGAAATTCGCCCCAGACACATCACACATGGAAAGGTCGGCCCCTTTGAGATTTGCCTCAGTAAAATCGGCCCCAGAAAGGTTAGCCTCTCTGAATCTTGCACCCCTTAGATCTGCGCACCTAAAATCAGCGCCACTTAGATCGGCCTTTACGAAGCTTGCCTGAGAAAGTTTTGCATCAAAAAAACTTGTCTGAGTAAGATCAGATAGACCGAAACTTGCCTTTTCTCCAAAAATCCTATCCATATGAGCCTTTTCAAGGCATGAACCGCTAAGATCCGCCTTTTCTAAATCTGCATCCATAAAAAGGGAATTTCGGAGATCTGATTTTAGAAAATTGGCCCCTTTTAGCTTTGCACCTGAAAAATTTGCTCCAGATAGATTTCGCCCCTGAAAATTTGCATTTTGGAGGTCTTTATTGGAAAAATCGTGTCCGGCAAGATCAAATATGTTATGAACAGGTTCGGCAGGGCTACCCGTGGCCCTAAAGGTCAGAACACTTTGTTCGTTCATGAGCTTGGATTTTTCCTTTTTATTCTTTATATCGTCTCCTGGAGGGATTTTTTGAACGATTTTTTAAAAAACGACACAAGAGAAATTTCCACCATTATTATTTGGATAATTGGCACTTAGAGATTAATATTGCAATTCTTTGATGTTTTTCTTCCTTTTTTTAAGAAAAGTTACAAATCCATCATTGGAAAAGGGTTCATGTGCATGCTAAGAATCTTGTGAACGGATAGGGAGGAACATGTCTGAGACAGGCAAGACCAAAAAACTTAACGAGCTTCAAGCCACTGCCATCTGCGGAAACGACATTACATCTTCTGTGTTGTACGTTTCTGCCCTCTCCATTGCTGCCTCTGGGAAATATGCCTGGATAGCCCTTTTGATAGTGGCAGGGGTCCTATATCTTTTCAGAAAGATATACGGGGAGGTGGTAGGGGCCCTACCCTTAAATGGCGGTGCTTACAATGCCCTTTTGAACACCACCAGTAAGGCCATGGCCTCTCTTGCAGCAAGTCTTACCCTTCTTTCATACATAGCAACTTCTGTCATATCCGCCTCTGAAGGCATGGCATATCTTCACTCTGTGATCCCGTCTTTGCCTGTAATCCCGGCTACCATAGGGCTTCTTGCCGTTTTCATGGGGCTTACCATCCTCGGTATAGGAGAATCTGCAGCAGTTGCCGTAGCCATCTTCATTTTTCACCTTGCATCTCTAACCCTTCTTGCAGGAACAGTTATCTTTTTTATCCTTCACGAAGGAATGGACACCTTTGTCATGAACTGGCACATGCCCACCCCCCATGGAAGCCTGCTCATGGACATCTACTGGGGATTTTCCGCAGCAATGCTTGGAATCTCAGGGTTTGAAAGCTCTGCCAACTTTGTTGAAGAGCAGCAACGGGGTGTATTTCCAAAGACCTTGAGAAACATGTGGGTTGCAGTCAGCATCTTTAACCCACTAATGGCATTTTTGGCCCTTTGCATCATTCCCATTCCAGAGGTGCGTCAATATATGGCGCACCTTCTGTCGCATATGGGAGAGGTCGCCGGAGGTCAGTGGCTTGCCATGCTCATTTCCTTTGATGCTGCCCTTGTCTTAAGCGGTGCGGTCCTTACCTCCTATGTTGGCGTTACCGGGCTTGTTGAACGCATCACCCTCGATAGGATATTCCCTGCCTTTTTCCTGAAAAAGAATCGAAGGGGAAGTTCATACAGGATAATCATCGCATTCTTTCTGCTTTGCGTCTCCATACTCTTTATTACCAGAGGAGAGGTGGAGGTCCTTGCCGGCGTCTATACCATCTCTTTTCTTTCAGTCATGGCCCTTTTTGCCATTGGCAACATCCTTTTGAAGGTGAGGAGAAAATCTTTACCAAGACCTGAGCGGGCAAGTTGGCCAGGGGTTTTTATAGCTCTTTTTGCAGTGTTGGCAGCCCTTGTGGGGAACATAATAAAAGAGCCAGCACCCGGACAGCCCTCAAACATAGTGGTCTTTGCAGAATACTTCATCCCCACCATCATGCTTGTTGCCATAATGCTTAATAGAATCGTGCTCCTTGAGATGCTTTTAAACTTTATTGAGTTTCTCTTTGTGCCAATACTGAAATTCGTAACCAAGGTAAACCAGAAGATCTATGAAACCATAGACAGGATCCAGTCGCAGGAGTTCGTGTTCTTTACGAGAGGGGATAACATTTCAAATCTCAACAGGGTACTTCTTTACATAAGGCAAAACGAGCATACAAAAAAGATCAAGATAGTTACTGTGATGGAGAAAGAGGATCAGGAGCTCCTTGAAAAGCTGGAACATGACATTGATTTTCTAAAAAGGGAATATCCAGATATCCAGATAGAATTCGTAAAGATAAAGGGGAAGTTCACACCAGAGCTTATAAAGAAGCTTTCTAAAAAATGGGGCATTCCTATCAACTTCATGTTCATCGGCTCACCTGGCGATCACTTCCCATACAGGATAGAAGAACTTGGCGGGGTTCGCCTCATAATTTAAAGCTCATAAAGGGTCTCATCTACAGAGGGAGGGAGATACCTTCTCCTTAACCCCTTGATTGCCTTTTTGGCGCCTATCTCATTGAATATGTCATCACCTTCAAACAGATCCCCCATTTCCTCTTCGATCTTTTCAGGGTCCTCCCCTGCCTCCATCCTGCTTATGGCCTCTTCTATGCTACCTCCTACCTCAAGGCCTGCAGAATCAAATAGCTTTCTCATGAATCTGGCCGCCTGTCTCGGGTCGTTTTCATCAATGTTTTCCGCCTCGGAGGCAAGAGACATCATGGCGCTTTCAAGCCTTGACTCGTCTATGTTTGCCAAGGGCCCGTCATCCTCTTGCTCTCCCCTGTTCCTTGAAATTGCAAAAACAGACATCTTCTTTTCAAGCTCCGGGCGGCCACATCTTGGACAGGAGGGCCTTTTGTCTGTGTTTATCCTCCTTGAAAAGAAATTGAATATGGTGTGACAGTCACTGCAGTAGAATTCGTAAATAGGCATGCTCATTATCCTCCTTGCATGAAAAGGACTTTTTCATCTATTACAATTGATTAACCACTCCACAACAAGTCCTCAAGGCTTAGCATCCAAAAGACTTCTAATATTTTATGAAAAAATTCATTTTTTCAACAATTAACACTTTATTATTCCAGAAACCTAATATAAAATGTTTATGCCATCCAAAGTTGACTTGATTCGTACTAAGGGAGGCGGGAATAACTATTTTCCATTCCTTGAAAGGATCAATCCTTTGGAAAATTTTTAAGTTTTTGAAAGGAGTACTACTTTAAAATGGCAGAAGGAAAGGTTAAATGGTTCAATGACAAGAAGGGGTATGGTTTCATCGAAATCGAAGGAGAATCCGATGTCTTCGTCCATTACTCTGGCATCAAGGCAGATGGATTCAAATCTCTCAAGGAGGGGGAGTCGGTCACCTTTGATATAGAGGAAACCAGCAGGGGACCGCAGGCGGTAAACGTAGAAAAAGTCTAACGGAAACAAAAGGGTGCACCCGTTTCACAAGCGGGGCACCCTCCAAATATTGTCCAGTCCTTTTTATCAAGTAATATCCCAACCACCAATAAGATTCTTTAATACCCTCACTTAACCATATCCCCGTCTACTATCACATCTCCTCTTTCAAGAAATGAAGAAATGGAGCGATATTCAACCGGTCTTATCCTGCACCTTATTCCAAGGGATTCAAGGAAAAGGTCCTCTGTCTTTCTGATCCAGTTGTGTAGCTCAGGAAGACTTCCACTAAAAAAGGATGCATCCATGGCAACCAGAATCTCCACCTGTGTGAGGTGCCTCATTTTCCCAAGCACGATTACAAAGGGCAGATTGCGTCCCCCAGTAGCCTGGGCTATCAGGTCCTTGATGTGATTGGGAGAAATCTTTACTCCCCGTACACAAACAACATTGTCGGATCTGCCAGTAACAGGGCTCATACGCCAGGTGGTACGCCCGCAGGAACAAACCGACTTATCAAGGATAGTTATATCGCCTGTCCTGAAACGAAGGAGTGGATTTGCCCTGGCAGTCACAGTGGTTATGACAAGCTCTCCAGTCTCACCAGGAGGTAAAACCTTGCCTGTTACCGGGTCAATCACTTCGGCAATCACATGATCAAGGGCAAGATGGAGTCCGTTTTTACGCTCACACTCGTAGGCCATTGTTGGCCCTGAGGCCTCAAAGATCCCATAGGCTGCCCTTGTTTCAACATCAAGCTCCCTTTCGAATGTTTCCCGGACGTCATCTGTCAGGGTCTCACCAAGAAGCACCATGAGCCTTAGATTAAGGGCTGCAATAGGCATATTTTTTTCTTTGAAGGTATCAAGGATATGAAGTCCATAAGAGGGGGTTGTGACAAGAACGGTGGTCTTAAAATCCATCATTACCCGGATACGGCTTAAAACGGAAACAGGATCTGGGGGAATCACCAGGGCGCCAAGAAACTCCGCCCCCTCCTTCAGATCCTGACCATGAAGGGACATGCCAGGATCAAGGCATATCTGCACGATATCCTCCTCTTTCACCCCGGCGGATCGGAAAAACCTTGCCGTTAGCTCTGTGCGCCTTTTCAAGTCCTGTTTCGTATAGCCTAAGGCTATGGGATTTGGCTGCCCGCTCCTTAACGTGTGAATCCTGACGATATCCCTGAGAGGGACGGAAAAGAGCCCGTAAGGATAGTTGCCAGATATGTCTTCCATGGTGGTGAAGGGAAGCTTTGAAATGTCTTCAACAGACGATATGTCATCCGGGCCTATCCCCACATCCTCAAGCCTTTTTCTGTAAAAGGGTACCCTGTTGTAGGCCCTGTTTACTGCACTTTGAAGAAGCTCTGTGTGCCACTGGCTCCATGCCTCAGGCGACAGATACTCTACCCTGTCTGATGCCATGTCTTTTCTCACCTTTCCGACAAGTCCTTATAGTCCTTGCCAAGATATGCACGTTTTATCTCACTGTCTTCTGCAAGGTCCGATGCCCTACCCTGCAGGATTATCCTTCCCGTTTCCAAGATGTATGCCCTGTGAGAGATCTCAAGGGCCTTTCTGGCGTTTTGCTCAACAAGGAGGATGGTCATGCCTTCCTGATTGAGCTCCACTATGGTCTTTATGATGGTATCCACAAGACGCGGCGCAAGGCCAAGAGAGGGCTCATCAAGAAGAAGAAGACGCGGCCTTGCCATAAGGGCCCTGCCGATGGCGAGCATCTGCTGTTCCCCTCCGCTCAAGGTCCCTGCGGTTTGATGGATGCGCTCTTTAAGCCTTGGAAAAAGCTTGAATATCCGTTCCATATCTTGCGGGATGGTGTCCGAATCCTTCCTGGCATAGGCACCGAGCATGAGGTTCTCATAAACGGTAAGCGGGCTGAAGAGCTGTCTACCCTCGGGGCAATGGGCTATACCAAGGCCCACCACCTTGTCTGGAGAAAGGCCCTTTATGCTCCTGTCAAAAAAACGAATCTGCCCTGAAATGGAACCCATGAGCCCGGATATGGATAGGAGCATGGTGGTTTTGCCTGCACCGTTTGCGCCTATTATGGAAACGATCTCCCCCTGATCCACATGGAGTGAGCAGTTTTTCAAGACCTGGATGGGGCCATAACTTGCGCTTAGATTTCTGATGTGAAGCATAAATCGTCTGCCTTGAATTTTATTAAATATTGCACAGGGGCCTTGATTTTTCCACCCTTGGATTTTGGGTATGGAAAACATAAAATAGACCGTAACTTAATCGGTTTTATCGTTGATAAATGCTCCCTTTTTGTGTATTAGTCAACGTTATAAAATTTCAGAGGGAGGAGAAAACATGCACTTATTAAAAAAACTTGCAACACTATTGGCTGTTCTATCCATCTTCATCTTAGCAGCCGGCCCGAATGTTCAGGCCAAGGACACCCTCAAGATCGGTTCCTTTTTGGCAGTAACAGGCCCTGCATCCTTTCTTGGTGACCCGGAACTAAAGACACTTCAGATGTACATAGACGAGATCAATGCCAAAGGAGGAATTAACGGGCACAAGATCGAATTTGTACACTATGACACCAAGGGAAAGGCCAAGGAGGCAAAGAACTTTGTCAACCGCCTCATAAAGAAAGACAAGGTGGATGTCATCATTGGCGGAACCACCTCTGGCAACAGCCTTGCAGTCATAGACATCGTTCAGAAGGCAAAGGTCCCATTCATATCCCTTGCTGGCTCCATAAAGATAGTTGAGCCTGTAAAAAAATGGGTATTTAAGACACCACACACAGATAAAATGGCTGCCGAGAAGATTTTTACAGACATGAAAAAACGTGGCATCACAAAGGCAGCACTCATTACGGGAAATGGCGGATTTGATAAATCAGGGCGTGCACAGTGTCTTGCCATGGCCCCAAAATACGGGATTAAGATCGTTGCCGACGAAAAATACGACAATGCAGACACAGACATGACCACTCAGCTTACAAAGATAAGGGCCACAGATGCCCAGGCCATCATTAACTTTGGCTTTGGCAAGGCCCCTGCCATCGTGGCCAAAAACATAAAACAGCTTGGAATAAAGCTTCCGGTCTATGAATCCCACGGGGTTGCATCCAAGAAGTTCATCGAGCTTGCAGGGGAGGCTGCAAACGGGATAAGACTGCCTGCTGCTGCGCTCATAGTCGCAGATCAACTTTCTGACAAGGATCCACAGAAAAAGGTTCTGCTTGCCTACAAAGAAAAGTTTGAGAAAAAATATGGCCCTGTATCTACCTTTGGCGGCCATGCCTATGATGCCCTTTTCATAACAGTGGAGGCTGTAAAGAGGGCCGGTACAATAGATAGGGCAAAGATCAGGGATGAGATAGAAAAGACCCACGGCTTTGTGGGAACTGGCGGAATATTCAACATGAGCCCAACAGATCACCTTGGACTGAACCTTGATGCCTTCAAGATGATCGAGATAGAAAACGGCAACTGGAAACTGCTTTATTAGACAATTCCAACATACCACCCAACCACTCCCCCGTTCAGTCAACTGGACGGGGGTAATTTTTGTCTGAGACAGCAAGCACCAACCCCTCAAAGGAGTCAAATAGATGGATCAGCTTCTACAGTTTATCATAAGCGGGCTGACTGTAGGGTCCATCTACGCCCTTGTGGCCCTTGGTTTTTCCATTATCTACAATGCCTCTGACGTGGTGAACTTTGCCCAGGGAGAATTTGTAATGATAGGGGCAATGAGTGCCATTTTCCTGATGAAGGCGGGCCTTTCCTATCCGCTTTCAGCCTTTTTGGCAATTGGCATCACAGCCGCTGTTGGTCTTGCCCTTGAGAAGTTTGCCATCGAGCCTGCAAAAAATGCCACAGTAGTCACCACCATTATAATCACCATTGGGGCATCAATATTTCTAAGGGGTGCAGCCCTTTTGATTTGGGGAAAAGAGATTTATGGACTTCCGCCCTTTACTTCCAACAACCCGATACAGATAGGAAATGCCACAATCTTGCCTCAAAACCTGTGGGTAATGCTTGGAACCGCCATCACAGTCTTGGGGGTGAAATACTTTTTCGACCACACCAGGATGGGGAAGGCAATACTTGCCTGTTCCTACAACAAAAAGGCCGCATATCTTGTTGGAATAAACGTAAAAAGGATGCTTCTAATCTCCTACGGGCTTTCTGCAGCCCTTGGTGCTGCAGCAGGGCTGCTCGTTACCCCGATAACCTTTATGTCATACGGTGCCGGGGTCATGCTTGGTCTTAAGGGTTTTTGTGCAGCAATTCTTGGAGGCATGGGGAATTCCATGGGAGCTGTCCTTGGGGGCCTTATCCTTGGATTGGTAGAGACTGTTGGAGCCGGTTTCATCTCATCAGGCTATAAGGATGCAATTGCCTTTTTTGTGATCATGCTGGTGCTTTTCATCAAACCAAGCGGCATTCTCGGGAAAGGAGAGACAGAAAGGGTATGAAAAGGCTTTCTGGCTTCCTGCTCTTTTCCTTGCTCTGTCTGGCCCTGCCCATCTTTTTTCCAGACAACTATTATGTAACCGTTGTGGGCCTGACTGTATTCGTAAACATAACCCTTGCAGTGAGTCTTAATCTCCTCATGGGATATGCAGGCCAGATATCCCTTGGTCATGCAGCATTCTTTGGCCTTGGTGCCTATTCCTCTGCAATCCTTACCATCAAATACGGACTTAATCCCTGGTTGGCAATGCTTGCCGGAGCCATAATGGTCCTTGTGCTATCCTATGTGCTGTCTCGGCCGATCCTTAAGCTAAAGGGACACTACCTTGCAATGGCCACCCTGGGCCTTGGAATAATCGTGCACATCTTCTTTGTGCAGGCAGACGAGCTGACTGGAGGACCTGACGGCATATCAGGCCTTCCAGAGCTATCAATCTTTGGATTTGCCATAAACTCGGATATCAGATGGTATTTCGTTCTTTGCTCGTACATGCTAATAAGCGTTCTTTTCTCCTTGAACTTAGCAGACTCAAGGGCAGGCCGCGCCCTTTCTGCAGTCCATGGAAGTGAGATCGCCGCCCAGATGATGGGCATAGACACAGCGAAGGTCAAGTCTCACATATTTGTTTTTTCAGCACTCATGGCATGTATCGCTGGGAGCCTTTTTGCCCACCAGCAGGACTTTGTAAGCCCTGAATCCTTCAGTTTCTTTTTCTCCATAGAGCTTGTCACCATGGTGGTTCTTGGGGGGCTTGGATCAACATTCGGGGCCATTGTCGGCGCCTTCATTTTGTCCATACTCCCTGAGCTACTTATTGTATTTGAGGACTTTGAGGTACTCATCTTTGGAGCAATCCTCATGATCATCATGATCTTTCTTCCAGAAGGCTTGTTTGTGGCCTTAAAGAACAAGGTTTCAGAAACCCTTGCCAAGTCTAAGGAGGCGGTCTAATGGCCCTTTTGGAGGTAAGGGAGCTTGAAAAACACTTTGGTGGGCTAAAGGCGGTCTCTCACCTTAGTTTCTCCGTAGAAGAAAACATGATTTTTTCCATCATAGGGCCAAACGGAGCAGGTAAGACCACCCTTTTCAATCTCCTTACCAACATATATTCTCCAACCTCTGGTTCTATTTTCTTCGACTCCAAGGAGATCACCCATCTTCCCCCATACAGGATTGCACGGCTTGGTATCAGCCGGACCTTTCAGAACCTCCAGGTCTTTTTGAATATGAATGCCCTTGAAAATGTGATGGTGGGCTGTCACCTGAGGTCAAAGGCCGGGCTCATTTCCTCTGCCCTTAGGCTTCCTTCTGTAATTGAGGAGGAAAAAAAGGTGAGGCAAATGGCCCTTGAGGCCCTTGATTTCTGTGGCCTTGCACATGTGGCGCACTCCCCTGCCTCCAGCCTGCCATACGGAATTTTGAAAAAGCTTGAGATTGCAAGGTCCCTCGCTGCCAAACCAAGACTCCTTTTGATGGATGAGCCAGCTGCAGGTTTAAATGACACAGAAACGGCAGAGCTTTGCCAGCTCATCAGACAAATTCGAGACTCTGGAATCACTGTGCTGCTGGTCGAACACAATATGAGCCTTGTCATGGAGATATCCCAGCAGATCCTTGTTCTCAACTATGGCCAGCTCCTTGCTCAGGGCACTCCAGAGGAAGTTCAGAAGAATCAAGAGGTAATAGCTGCATACCTTGGTGAGTGACCTAAAAAACGACACTCAGGGCCATTACCCCTTGGCATATTTGATTGAAAAGTATATGTTTCCTTGCTGTCTGAATGAAAATTCACCCTGAAATCCTGTTCAGGAATCTGTTTCAGGGCCGGCCGGATGGCACTAAAAAATACAGAATAAGGAGAACCTCTTCTTATGGAAACCTATAACAACCCCAGGGAACGAGACGCATGTGCGATAATAGCCTTTGTTGACAAAAGAGGCAGAAGCACCCATGCAAACATCGTAAAGACCATTGAGGCCCTGCAAAAGATGGGGCACCGCTCAGGCGATATCGATGGAGAGGGTGACGGTTGCGGAATACTTTGTGACATACCGAGGAAGATATGGGCAAAAAGGCTTGAGGCAGAAGGCCTCAGCAGGCACCTTGCCGACAGCAAAAGCTTTTTTGTGGGCCATTTTCTCCTTCCATGCTCCATTGTCAAGGACGAAAAGTCTGTCCTTGAAAAGATAAGGCAGATCTTCAAGAAAGAGTCCATAAAGATCCTCCTTGAGGTAAAAGGTAACACAAGGAACGAAGAGCTTGGGCCAAGGGCCCTGGCAGAGGCACCACTCTTTTGGCAAGTGGCTGGTATTCTCGACTTTTCCACGATACAGGAGGCACAAAAGGGCCTTTTCATGATCCAAATGGAGATAGAAAAGGAGATACCAGAGATACACATTGCATCTCTTAGCCCTGATTCGGTGGTTTACAAGTTAAGAGGCACCCCCGATCTTCTGCCAAGGGTGTTTCCAGAGCTTATGGACCGGGATCTTACATCCATCATCAGCCTGGGGCACAGCAGATATTCCACCAATACCCTGCCAACCATGGAGAGGGCCCAGCCCTTCTCTGTCCTTTGCCACAACGGTGAAATAAACACCATTGAAAGGCTAAGAAGCACTGGCAGAATCCTTGGGATAGAACCTGTTCCAGGAGGCAGTGATTCCCAAGACCTGAACCGCATCATTGAAGGCCTCATAAACATGTACCAGCTTGATCCCATGGAGGCCTTGGAAATGGTCTTCCCTGCCATTCACAGCGAAGTGGCATATTATGAAAAGGATCTTCAAAAGGTGTTCGATTTCTACCGCTGGTTCTTCCCAAGTTCCGCCCAGGGGCCGGCAGCAGTGGTTGCCAGATATGCAAACATCTGCATGGGCAGCGTGGATGCCTTGGGCCTTAGGCCCCTTTGGTTTGGTGAAAGCGATTACGACTATTTCCTCTCCTCAGAAAAGGGTGTGGTTGACATCAAGAACACCATGACCGATCCCATTCCACTGGCTCCTGGTGAAAAGATAGCCATAGAGGCACATCTTGGCCAAAGGGCCAAAGTTTACAGGCACACCCAGTTCCAGGAAAGGCTAAAAAACTTCATGCTTCAGAGGCGAACCAAGATGGCCCTTCTCGACGGGCTTGTGCGCTCTGATTCGATAAGGGTCAAGGAACCGGTCTCCCTTGAAGGGCTTGGCCTGAACAGGCCTGAAAAAACGGAAAATCCCATAGAGATCAATCTTCTTGGAGCCTTTGGCTGGCAAAAGTATGACATGGACATGAGAAAAAGGGTTGCACGTGAAGGAATCGATATCATAGGCTCAATGGGCCACACAGGCCCCCTTGCTGCCCTTATGCCAGAGGCCCTTCCAAATGCCTCTGAATTTTTCAAGGAAAACGTGGCCGTGGTTACAAACCCGGCCATTGACAGGGAAAGGGAGGCCGAACACTTTACCACGAGGGTAATACTCGGAGACAAACCATGTCTGCTGGTTGAGCAGGAAAAGGCCCCAACGGGCCTTGAAATCCTGTGCCCGCTGCTTCTTGACTACGAAGGGCTTAAAGGGAGCCTTGAAACAAAGGAAGTAGATAACCTTGCAAGAGAACATGGTTCAGTGGTCCTTGAGGACATTTTGTCATATTTTTCAGCAAACGGCCTTGATCCCTCCCGTGTCAAGATCCTTGGATGCGTCTTCGACCCTGAAAAATCCTTAAAGTCCCAACTTGAACAGATGTGTCAAGAGGCCACAGATGCAGTTGAAGAAGGTTCCGTCATCCTGGTGCTTGATGATAGCTCGGCCTTTGTTGACGACAAATGTTTCATAGACCCTGCCCTTGCCGTCTCCTATCTAAACCAGAAGCTTGAGGAAAAACACCTCAGGAGGCGCTGCAGCATCATAGTGCGCTCTGGAGCCATAAGGAACCTCCATGACATAATGTTCCTTCTTGGAATGGGAGCAGATGCGCTAAATCCATACAAACTGTGGCAAACCGTGATTTCCTTTGCCGATGAGAAGGTGGATGAAAAAACTGCCATATCCAACACCATAGACGTTTTCCAAAAGGGGATGGAAAAGGTGATGTCCACCATGGGAATCCACGAGCTTTGTGGATATGGAAGGATATTTGCCGGTATTGGGGTAACAGAAGAATTTGAAGATATCTTCAAGGTCCCCTGCTTCTGCAAATCAAAAGAGGTTGGACTTGGCTTTGGATTAATGGAAACCCTGGCTAAGGAAAGGATCAAAAGGGCCTGGGCAGAGAAGGAACAACCCCTTTATGGAGAGCCGAACAGGAATGCAAAGGTAGGGCGCATCCTGAGGCAGACTGCTGAAGGGAAAAAGGGCTACTTTGAGATGTCAAATGGCCTTTCAAAGATAGATGAAGAGATGCCCATAGGAATCAGGCATGTTCTTAAGCCCGTATTGAAAAAGGAAGAAGAACGCCTAACCATGGACCAGGTGGATATTTCCATCGGTCATCATGACATGCCCATTGTCATAGCAGCCATGAGTTTTGGTTCCCAGGGAGAGAACTCCTTTAGAAGCTACGCCGAGGCTGCAAAGAAGGTGAATATCATATGCATGAACGGTGAAGGCGGTGAAATCCCTGACATGCTCGGCAAATATAGGAAAAACAGAGGGCAACAGATCGCCTCTGGACGCTTTGGCGTCTATATGGAGCTTCTAAACTCAGCGGATTATCTGGAAATAAAGATCGGCCAGGGGGCAAAACCTGGTGAAGGAGGCCATTTGCCAGGTCAGAAGGTGTCTGAACAGGTGGCAAAGGCCCGCCACTGTAAGCCTGGCATCACCCTCATCTCTCCATCCAACCAGCATGACATTTACTCAATCGAGGACCTGGCCCAGATAATAACAGAGCTTAAGACTGCAAATCCCTATGCCAAGGTATCTGTAAAGATCCCCGTAACCAGCGGTGTCGGCACCATTGCCGTTGGAATTGCAAAGGCAGGGGCAGATATTGTTAATCTGAGTGGTTTTGAAGGCGGCACCGGGGCAGCAAGGGAACATGCCAAGCGTTATGTGGGACTTCCAATCGAAGTGGGTGTCTCTGAGGCCCACAGGGCCCTTTGCGAATCAAATCTAAGAGACAAGGTGGAAGTCTGGGCAGACGGTGGCCTAAGAAGTGGCGCAGATATAGTGAAGATGATCCTTCTTGGAGCAAACCGGGTAGGTATGGGCACGGTTGCCCTCATGGGTGTTGGCTGCATAAGTTGCCACAGATGTCATCTTGACAGATGCCCAAGGGGAATCTCGACACAGCTTCAGACAAAGGAGCAGGCAGAGGCACGGGGAGTAAAGGGTTTTTCTCCAAGAAAGGTGGACATAGAGGCAGAAAACCTTGCCCGACTGTTAAGGGCCCTTGGAGACCAGGTGAGACAGATACTTGCTGACATAGGGGAAGAAAGGCTTCAAGACCTTGTTGGAAGAACGGATCTGCTTGAACAGTACCGTTTCAAAGAAAGGCTTGATGCAACAGGTGTTCTTGCAAAACCTGACCTTTCCTCTATTCCTCCAAACGTGGAACAGGAAAAAAGCTTGCGCCTTCCCCTTAACTATCTGACAAAGCTCATAAGCGACCTTATTGTTAATGAGTTTGAGCAGGGCAAAAAGGTGGTACACTTCAAGGAACAGGGGGTTAAAAGCACGGATCGGGCCATGGCTACATACCTTTCCGGGGAGATAGTCAGACGTTACGGCATCTCCACTGACAAAAAGGCACGGCTTCGTTTGGCATCTTCTGTTCCAGGAAACGGCCTTTGCGCCTTTAATATCACCGCAGTTGATGCCAGCATCATAGGAGGTGCTCAGGACGGGACTGTAAAGGGAAGTTATGGTGGCATAATAGGGGTTTTCAAGGGCATAAACTATCTTGGAAACAGGGTTGACGGCTCCACTGGAAAAAGCTTTGCCTACGGTGCAATCAAGGGAACATTCCTTATACAGAACATGGCAGATTCCAGGGCATGCATAAGATTTTCAGGTGCTGATGTGGTCTTTGGAAGGAGAATCACCGAACCTGTTGACGACTCCAAAGGAAACATTGCACACCGTGCATTTCTAAAGGGCTTTGCCTTTGAGTACATGACAGGTGGAAGGGCCGTGGTACTTGGAGACCCTGGTCCATGGATGTGCGCAGGAATGACAGGTGGAGTCATATATCAATGTCTCTATCCAGAATACAATTTTGACACATCTTCCATAAAAAGACGACTTGCAAGGGGTGCCATCGTAAAAATCGAAAAGATCACCAAGGAGGGTATCAAAGACATTGAGGAGCTTCTTGGACTTTACATAAATGAGCTAAGGTCCACTTTTCAGCTTGAAGAGGCAGACGCTGTTCAAAAAATCATGGAGGATGCCAAAAACCGGTTCATCATGATTGTACCAAAGGCATTTAGACCAAAGTCGGCGGGCTGATCCACGTTTTCGTGTTTAAATTAATCAGATAACCAAAAAGGGGAGCTGACTTGCTCCCCTTTCTTTTTAAATTGCGTGAAAAAACAATCAGGTGGTCTTGAAGCTTCTCATCATCTCCTCAAGGCTGTTTGCAAGGCCATTTAGTTTCCTTGAGAAGTTGGCAGTATCTTCTGCCACCGACTGGACAGAGCCTGCGATTTCAGCCGTGTTGTTGCTCTTTTCCTTGACACCACGCACCTCTGTCTCTGCCTCCTCCATGTTTACGCTTATCTCAGAGACAGTTGCTGTCTGTTCCTCTGCAGCAGAGGCAATGGTATTTGCCAAGTCGTTTATCTGACCTACAATATTTGTTATCTCTTCAACCGAAGTTACAGCCACACCAGTTTCTGCCTGAATGGTCTGTATCATATTTGTGATCTCGTCTGTGGCCTCGCTGGTCTGACGGGCAAGTTCCTTTATTTCGTTTGCAACAACGGCAAAGCCCTTGCCTGCCTCTCCGGCCCTTGCTGCCTCAATGGTTGCATTTAGTGCCAGGAGATTTGTCTGCTCTGCAATGGTATTTATCACTTGAATGATGCTGCCAATCTTGTCAGAGCTTTCCCCAAGCCGCTGAATGACCTCGTTTGCCTTTGAGGCCTTCTCCTGTGCATCGTTTGTAATGGATGCAGTATGGGCAACACTTTGTGCTATCTCCGTGGTGGCCTCGGTTAGCTCCTGGGATGCCCTTGTGACAGACATGATCCTGTCATCCACTGACTCTGCTGCCTGAACCACGTCTGACACTATCTCGTTCATATTTGTGGCCCTGTCAAAGACCATTTGGCTTATTCCATCAAGTTTTTCTGATGAATCCTTAATATCCTTGGAGTCATGCTGAATCTTTTTCACCATGTCATTTAGTTTTTCGGCCATGGAGTTTAGGGCATCTCCAAGATCCCTTAACTCCCCTTTGACCTTGATATCCACCCTGGCCTTCAGATCCCCTTTGGCAACACTTTCTATCATTGGAAACAGCTTTCCAAGGGGACTCAATACCTGTGAGTGAATAAACCAGATGGAAAACAAGAATATGACAAATCCCACAACAAGGCCCACAATTTCTGCCTCCTTGAGCTGCATGATGGACCGTCTGGTCAGTTTCTTGTATTCCTGGGTAACCACATTTGCCTGCTTAAGAAGGGGGATGTTGTATTGCATCAGGTAGTCAAGACCGCTGTTACTGTTTGCGGAGTTAAGTTCATTACTTACCACTGATTCAACTGCGTTTTTAAACTGCTTCCATGCAGAGGAAAGCTTTTCAAGCTCTGCCAGCACCCTTGAATCAGTGGTGGGGGCCATTCCAATTTCACTGTCTCCATTTTTAAGGGTCAAAAGGCTTTTTTGAAATAGGGCCTCTGTCTTAGAAAGGGAGTCCTTCCATTTACTGTCTTTGGTAAGGGCATACAAGAAGGCCTCCTTTGTCATCTTCTGGGTAAGCATCCTTTGACGGCCTGCCATGTCGATATAGGCTCCATCTCTTTCCTGTTGAGACAGCTTGTAGAAAGTGGCAACTACAGTCACAACATTTATTGCCAATAGGGCCACCAATACCAGCATTATCTTTGCCTTGATACTGCCAAAAGAGAATCTCATTTCATTCCTCCTGCTCTTTTCAATGACTTGATCATTCTCCTTATCGACCCAAAGAGGAAAAGTTTAAAGCCTATTGTCAAAAATGGACAAAAAAAGTCCCCTTCTTGTGCAAAATTGCACAACTATTAGAATGGCAGAAACATCAAGAAAAGAGCATTGAGACCTGTGACTTTTTTCCCTTGACAATCATTCCCATAAATATAATATCTGATACCATCTGAATGAATATACATTCATTTTCTTTCAATCGTGTGTATAATGAACTCAGCAATTCCCAACGGGTGATTGCCGCTTTTTTATTTCTGTAAAAGAGAGAAAAATACCTTATGAAGGTAGCAGACAAACACGGCAGAATCATACAGGCCGCAATAAAGGTCTTTGCCAGAAACGGATTCTTCAACTCAAGAATCGCTGAGATAGCCAAAGAGGCCAACGTTGCAGATGGCACAATATATCTCTATTTCAACAACAAGTATGATATCCTGATCACCATTTTCGAAGAGGAAATGGGCAAGATAATAGCAAGTGTTAAACAGGAGCTTGCAAAGACCGACAATCCCTGCCAGAAGCTTGAGCTGTTCGCCTTCCAACATCTAAGTCTCGTAGAAAAAAACAAAGACCTTGCAGAGATCATCCAGGTGGAGCTGCGTCAAAGCAGCAAGTTTATGAAGGAATACAGAAACAGAAAGTTTGCAGAATACCTTCAGATAATCTCTAGCATAGTGAAGGAAGGCCAAGAAAAAGGGATCTTCAGAAAGGATGTCATGCCAGGGATCTTCAAGAGGGCATTTTTTGGTGCCCTTGACGAAATGTCCCGGTTCTGGGTGCTTTCCCCAAAGAAAAAATATGGAGTAAAGACAGCGGCAAAACAGATTAGCAGTTTCTTTTTGGATGGCATCCTTGAAAGTACATGCCCTGCCCGTTCCAAGAAAAAGAAAAGGGGGCGAAAGAAAAAAGGGTCCTCAAAGTAACAAATTGGCCTGCCAATGGATCCATTCTTAAAAACCCTTTCCGAGTACAGGGATTATATTCCTGATTACGAAAGGTTTCTGGACCACCTTAGAAAGCCCCTTCCTGTCTATTTCAGGATAAATACCATAAAGACCACCATTGAAGAGGCCAAGGCCTTGCTTTCAAACGAGGATGTTGTTTTCCAAGAGACAGTCATACCTGAACTCTTAAAGGTGATGAGCCACGTTCATGAAAGGCCTCTTTTAGCCTATCATCTTGGCTACATATACCCTCAGGCCATGACTTCGTGCCTTCCGGTTATTGCCCTTGAACCTTCGGAAGAACACAGGGTTTTGGACATTTGTGCTGCTCCGGGAGGGAAGGCAACCCACATAGCCCAAAAGATGAATGACAGGGGATTCATAGTAGCAAATGACAGAAAACGTGGACGCATCACATCCCTTCTTTCCAATGTGAAAAGACTTGGAATCACAAATACACTTGTTACCCAGTCACGTGCAGAACACCTTAACCTGCCCTGCAAGTTCCACAGAATACTCGTGGATGCTCCTTGTAGCGGCCAGGGAAGATACAGAATCGATCCTCAAACAGGCAAGGTTAAGCATGTGGTAAAGGGGAAAACAAATCTTCCAGCCATACAAAAGTCAATACTAAAGAGGGCATTTGACATGCTTGAGCCAGAAGGCATACTGGTTTATTCAACCTGCACACTAAATGTGGAAGAAAACGAAGAAGTGGTCCAGTTTCTTATTTCACGAAGAAGAGCAAAACTTGTAAGAATCTCGCTACCTGTGCCATCATCTCCTGGCATCACTGAATTCAAAGGAAGGAAATATGATAGACAAATCGGCCTTGCAAGACGTCTTTACTCCCACCAGATCGACTCAGTGGGATTCTTCATTGCCAAGATTGTTAGACAGTAAGCAAAAACAGACGCTTCTTGATTTCCTGTGGGAGCGTTTCAACATGGACGAAACCAACTTTTATGACTTTGACGTGCTTGCCTTTTCAAGGCAGGCCTTCCTGTTCAGGAGACAAAACCATCCAGTCAAATGGCCAGAGCGCTCCTTTGTTAGATGCGGCCTTCCTTTTGTAAGAAACGTTGCCGGTTATCTAAAACCAACCACTGCCTTTGTTCAGCGGTTTGGTCATCTTGCAAGAAAAAACGTCCTGCGCATGGAGCTGAATGAGGTGTGTGAACTTGCCACAAAAGGCGAGCTTATGCCACCAGGCCCAGTTAAGGACATAGAGGTACCTGGTTATGTAATCATAAAAACTGCAAGTCAGATCCTTGGCGTTGCCCTTATACTTGATGAAAAAAGGCTCTTAAACAGGTTTCCAAAAGCCATGACCCAAGCCCTTTCAAGGCTCAGTGGCCAGTAATGGTTTCAGCAAGCCTTTCTGCTGCAAATATCAAGGACTCTATATCAAGAAAATCAAGGGCTCTCTCATCAAAAAGGGCCTTTACCTCGGCAGGGAAGTTGTCTTCGGTATCTTCATCCCAGAAGTGAAGCTGAATGGGAACCTTAGGAAGAACAGGCACTGTAACGCAGGCATCTGCCTGGCAATCTGCGACCTCTGTGGTGCCCACCTTCCTGCACTTTTCCAAAAACTTCTCTGCCTTACCAGCAAAATGCCTTGCAATCTTTTCTTCTGTGTATCTTTTTAGGGTGACAACCTTAGATATGGAATTTGGAAAGGATTCAAGGCCAACCCACTTGCCGCTAAGCTCGCCCTCCCCTCCGAAAAAAAGATAATTGTACAAAAGAATCTGATCCCTTGGCTCAAGTTCTGATCCATCAACAGAAAATACCCGCTCCCTGCTTATAAAAACCTCTCTTCCAAGATATAGAAGACAAAGCGCCGGGCCATGATCCGTGTCAACCACCCTGCCACCAAGTCCCTTTGCCCTCTTTTCAAGGTCTATATCTTTTACCTTCTGCCTTAGCTGCCTGGCAAGGGCTGTCTCAGGATCTTGAAGCGGGCTCTTCCTGTCGTCTGAGGCCCCTTCAATAAATGGACAGGCAGATTTTGAACTTGACCCTGTATGAACCGCAGCAGCAAAGGCCATACAGGTAGGATAGCCACACTTGCCGCAGTTGTTCCTTTTTGTCTGTTTCAAGATATCAAAGATGGTTTCCATAACTTCCCTTAAAAAATAGTCCCAGACTTTACCTTTGTATTGTAAAATACTACCTGACCCTACATAAATTGATTCTCCATAGCTGCCATAGGAAAAAATTATAAGAGCCAACAACAGCCTCATCCAGAAGCTGACAACCAGGCAAGTGCCCATGAAGTAGCAGCCATCAGTACGGATGCCAAAGCAAAAAGAGGGTCAAGCCCTTTAAGACAAGCTCCACACATCTTTCTTATTACCCAAAATAACACACCTATTGCAAGGCCACACAAAAATCCGAAAAAGTGTGCTGAAAGGTCGATCCGCCCTTCGCCAGTGCCAAGAAGCCCAAGAAGGGCAAGGCCAGACAAAAGCACCTTGAATCCGTCCTTTGCGCCTGAAAAGCCATAAGTCATGGCCCTTATTGAGCAGTATGTGCCAATGCTTGAAAATATGGCAGTTGAAAGGCCTATGGAGACATGATCATACTCATACATCAGTGCATTTAGAAAATTGCCTGCAGCACCGCCTGTCAGCACTGCAAACCAACCCGCTCCAATACCCGTCTCCTCAAAAAGAATGGAGAAAAACAGGGCTGCCATGACCATATTTGATAGAAAATGGGATGGATCTGCATGGATAAACAGGCACGTAACGGTTCGCCAAAACTGGCCGTGGAGGATTTTATAGGAGTCTGCAGCACCGATATCAAGAAGCCTTTGGCGAAACTCGTACCTGAATGTAAGTGACATCAGGCATGTTACTACAGTAACGGATACAAGTGAGGCCTTTATATGACGAAAGGGCCTATGCTTTTTCCTTGACTCTTTGAAAAAATCCCTGTTTTCTTCATAGAAAAGTTCCATCTCTCTTTTGGCAAGACGGGCATAACTTGACTCAACAAGTATTTCTGCCTGATGCCCTGAAAGATATGTAATGGAATGGGGAACTTCCCTTGAAGTCAAGACCAAGGAGATGAGATTTACATCCTCTATATCACCACTAAAGAGTATTACAAGGCCCTGATCTTCATGGGCATCTTCGGGATGATGCCCGTGGTTATCTTCCTGCATCAAAAATAACGGCTGCAGCCAGCACATTGACTGGCCGCAGCACAAGGTATGATATCAAAGTTTGCCATTTAGAAATAGCTCTATGGATCTTGCAGCCACTCTTCCCTGGTACGCAGCCTTGGCAACTGTCTGGGGGCCAAGAACATCATCACCGCCTGCAAATATCCAAGGCACTGATGTTTGAAGGGTATCTGGATTAACCTCGAATGTCCCCCAAGGGGTGCGCTTTATGTCAATGCCGCTTACCACAGTTGGATCCACCCTCTGGCTGATGGCTGCCACCACTGCATCTGCCTCTATGAAAAAATTTGAACCATCAATTGGAACGGGCCTTCTCCTTCCGGATTCATCAGGCTCTCCAAGTTCCATCCTGATGCACTCTATCTTCTTGAGCCTGCCGTCTTCTCCATGAATTGCCACTGGGGCTGCAAGAAACTCCACATTCACCCCCTCTTCTTCCATATGGTGGATCTCCGCCTCAGAGGCTGGCATCTCCTTCCTTGTTCTTCTGTAAAGAATAAAGACATCCTTTGAGCCAAGCCTTAGAGCAACCCGTGCCACATCTATGGCAACGTTTCCTCCCCCAACAACCACCACTCTGCTTCCAAGATCCACATCCTTTCCAAGAAACACGTCTCTAAGATAATCAACACCGTGGAGCACGCCTTCAAGCTCCTCACCAGGTATGCCAAGCTTCCTGCTTTCATGGGCACCAACCCCAAGAAAAACTGCTCCAAAGCCTTCACTCTTTATCTCTTCAAGGCTCTTATCCTTGCCAATGGTTATCTCATCTATTATCTCCACTCCACACGCCTTTAGGGCGTCAAACTCCGCCTTGACAATGTCCCTTGGAAGCCGAAATGGCGGGATTCCAACAGAAAGCATTCCACCAAGAACAGGCAAGTTGTCATAGATGGTACATTTTATGCCTTGATGTGCCAGATTGTACGCCACTGTCATGCCAGCAGGCCCGGAACCCACTATTGCCACCTTATGCCCAGTGGGTAGGGCGCAGGGTTCCATCAGGTTCTTTCCATGTCCAACCATCCAGTCCACGACATAGCGCTCCAACAGCCCTATTGCCACCGGCTCTCCCTTTTTCCCCCTTATGCAACTGCCTTCACACTGAAACTCCTGTGGACAGACCCTTGAACAGACAGCAGGAAGGGAGCTGGTTTTTCTTATGGTCCAATAGGCATCCTCTATCTGCCCCTGTCTTAAAAGTCTTATGAAGCTTGGGATGTCATTGTGCAAAGGGCATCCTTTCATGCAGCCTGGCTTTTTGCACTGAAGGCAACGCTCTGCCTCAAGCTTGGCCGTATCGTCATCGAATCCAGAGACAATCTCGTTGAAGTTGTCTATCCGCTCCTTAACTGACAGTTCCTTTGGCTTCTGACGTGGTATTGCCATTCTTTCCTTTGGTTTCACTTCTTCCTCCTTGACAATATTGATTTGGCCATACTAAATGGAGTCAAACTCAAAAATGAGGTTTATTCGAATATGGATTATTTTTGTGCAAAGGATAACCGCCAAACAGATGCAAGTAAAGGATGCCTGCACCCAAACGATTACTGTAGTCACAGGCAGGGCTGCATCATCCACTTCATGGAAAAAGAGGCAAAACGGGAAGAAAAACTAAGTAACATCAACGATAAAGAAACAGATAATGGCAAGAAAGACATTTAAGAAACCTGTCTGCAACATATCTTAAGATGGTAGCCTGTGACTTCCGTTTGGGAACATATCCCCACGAAGGGAAAAAGCCAAGGAACAGGGGGGCATAAAACGTAAAACATGAAGGGACCAAACCTTGAGCTTACTGTGCTTTGTGAAAATTCCGTCACTGGACCTTTTGGCCTTATTGGTGAGCATGGCTGGTCTGTGCTTATAAAGATCAGGGGCAGACAAATACTTTTTGACACTGGACAGGGCCTTGGCATAGTAAATAACAGCCAGGTATTGGGGCAAGACCTTTCAAGAACCGAACTTTTGATTCTAAGTCACGGACATTACGATCATGCATCTGGCATTCCAATGGTGGCTGCCAAGTGTTCGAGCCTTCCAATAGTATGCCACAAGGATGTTTTCCTCTCTCGTTACTGGGTAAAGGACGGAGTGAAAAGATACATAGGCATTGTTCATGAAAGAAACTATCTTGAATCCCTTGGGTGTGATTTCAGGTTCTATTCACGCTTTACAGAAATACTCCCCGGGGTGTTTATCACTGGAGAGGTTCCAAGGGTCACTGACTTTGAACCCCCAGATCCCCATATGGTGAAGGAAACGAACCAAGGGACAGGGAAACGGCTTGAACAGGATCCCCTAAAGGACGACCTTTCATTGATCATTGATACGCCTTCTGGACTTTTGGTGGTCCTGGGATGTGCCCACGCAGGCCTCATAAACATCCTTGAACACATAAGATCGAATCTTCCTGACAAACAGATCCACACGGTAATTGGTGGGACCCATCTTGGATTTGCAGGCAAAGAACAGTTTGAACGCACCTTACTTGAACTGGATGCCTATTCCATAAAGCGGCTTGGCGCCTCACATTGCACAGGCCTTTTAAATTCTGCAAGGCTCTACTGCTCCCTTGGAGAGCGTTTTTTCCATGCCGGTGTTGGAACAACTATAGAAATGTAAAGGGCAGGACGCCTCTTGAAGCTTCCTGCCCTTTTTGTCCAGCCTGTCTACTTCTGAGGCTATGTCTTTTTCTTGGCCTTTGACTTTGTAGACTTGGCCGTGGCCGATGTCCCCTTTGGCCCGCGCGGCCCCCTTGGCCCTCTTGGCCCCTCTGGGCCTTGTGGCCCTGGCGGCCCCTCTGGACCTTGTGGACCAGGATCTCCCTTTTCACCCTTAGGACCTGGAGGTCCTTCCGGACCAGGCGGACCTTGCTCTCCCTGAGGCCCAGGAGGTCCCTGTGGTCCTGGTGGGCCCTGAGGACCTGGCTCGCCTTTAGGCCCTTGGGGTCCTTCTGGCCCTGGCGGGCCGGGTTCTCCTTGTGGCCCTGGCGGCCCCTCTGGACCTTGTGGACCAGGATCTCCCTTTTCACCCTTAGGACCTGGAGGTCCTTCCGGACCAGGCGGACCTTGCTCTCCCTGAGGCCCAGGAGGTCCCTGTGGTCCTGGTGGGCCCTGTTTGCCAGGTGGCCCCTGAGGACCAGGATCTCCCTTTGGCCCCCTCAACTGACCGCTTTCAAGAGCATGCTTTAGGGTCTCTACCTCTTTTTGCAGGGCTGTAAGCCTTCGATACGCAAGGATACCGAAAATGCTTAACCCTATTGCCAAAAATGCAAGAACAATAGACATCTTCCCTCCTTACCTTTGGAATTTAAATGTAAAATACTTATGAAAATCTTTTAATATTATAAAAAAATTCACTTTCTCCTCTCCTTAAATGGTTAAAAAATGAAATTAGACCACCATCTTGTCACAGTCAATATTGAATCCTCATTCATTTTAAATGAAACCATCAAAACCTTAGAAAAAATCAAAGCATTTTAAAAAATTGTGGTCTTAGTCTTGATTAGTGACTGTCCGTTTTGCCACTGACGGCGCTGATATAATCCTTCAACAGTCTGAGGGGGCCCCTTTTGAAAAGTGCCCTTAAAAGACATGCCATGGCCCAAAGACC
>Ga0256833_1000552_pt1 | contig 28880 bp, 28 predicted proteins | sample 356284metaG_FD_190535 | JGI IMG/M metagenome (GOLD analysis project Ga0256833, IMG submission 190535) | Hydrothermal vent microbial communities from Mid Atlantic Ridge, Atlantic Ocean - 356-284 | ecosystem: Environmental > Aquatic > Marine > Hydrothermal vents | place: Atlantic Ocean: Mid... | reverse complement strand
TACAGGTGGTTTGTTAGGGTTACAGGCCGTGAGGGCCATGGTAACAAGCAGAAGTAAGACGGCGAGCTTCTTATACATACTTCCACTTTACCTGCTTGCGGATTTGCGTAAGGTGAAATGCGGCTAAGGCCGCCTTAAGAGCAGTGAACCTAGAGAAAAATAATCTTGAGGCGGTGCTGTCACTTTCGTGTGGAATGCGGGCTCGTCGCCGTCACAAAAACCGTTGGCGCTGTCGTCGCGGCAAGCCGTTAGCGAATACTCGGCGCTGGGCAGATAGGTAGAGAAGTTGCCGTCGGCGTCTGTGCTTAGCCAGCGTTCGAGCGGGCCGCCGAAGTGCACGCGGTACTTGCCCGCGGGCAGGGTAAGAGCCAGCGCCGCCGGCAGGTTGACGAACCCATAGCCGTAGTGAACGTCGTAGCCCGGTTCCCCCAGGTCGGTGCTCGTTTCTTTGAGGATCCGCCAGGCGCTGGCGGCGTCTTCACCACTGGCCAGCAACAACGCCAGCGCCGCGCTCACCTGTGGCGCAGCTTGCGAGGTTCCCATGTAATAACCATAGTTGGGCATATTGCGCTCAAAGTTCCAGGTGGTCGAAAGGATTCCGTCGGGATGACCGTCGCCGTCGGCGTCTTGACGACTGTCGCCCCCCGGCGCGCTGATGTCTACCCGATCATTGTGCTGGCTGTACCAGGTGGGCTTGGGTTCGCCATTGGAATTGTCGGTGGCCGCCACTGAGATAGCCCCTGGGCAGCTGGCGGGATAAAAATAAGCGCCGCCGCCGTTGTTACCGGCCGCCGCCACCACCAAAACCCCTGCGTCGCTGGCGGCCGCCACCGCCTCGCAAAGGGCCTGCGAGCGCATAGAAGCGCCCAGGGAAAGGTTGATGATTTTGGCGGGGTGGGGGTTACTTAGAGTTACGTCGCCCCAGGTCACGCTCAACCCCGCGGCGTAACGAATGGCCGCCGCCACCGCACTGAAGGAGCCGTTACCGTTCTCGTCCAGCACGCGTAAAGGCAGCACCTTGACGTTGGCCGCCCAAGCCGCGCCGACCACGCCGCTCTTGCTGCATACGGGGTTACCGTGGGCGTCGTAGCAGGACGCAGGCAGAGCGTTCTCGCCGCTACGCGCGGCGATGATGCCGCTAACGTGGGTGCCGTGGCTGCCCAAGCGGGGGTTGTGGTTGTCGCCTTCGTCGGTGGGATCGTCGTCGTTGTTGACGAAGTCGTAAGCGCCGTCTGCCGGCCCCCAGAGCCTGCCGGCGAGGTCTGGGTGGTCGTAGCGCACGCCGCTGTCGATAACGGCCACCGTGACCGGCTGGTTGAAGTTCGCCAGGTAGGCCCAGCGAGCACCGGTTTTGCGCAGGTGCCACTCCAGCGGATAGTATTCGTCGCCTGGCTCCCCAAGAGCGTGCACCAAGCCGTCAGGCTCAGCCCAAAGAACGTTTGGATCTTCGGCCAGCTTTGCGGCCAACTTTTCCGGGTCGGTACTGGCGATAATTCGTAGCTTTTCATCGCCGGCTGCCGGGAGGCCCTGGGGCGCGGCCGCAGCCCTGGCGTAGCGGACCAATACTCGCTGAGGAACTGTCCCCTTTTCAGCCCTGGGCAGCTGCGCGCTCGGAAGCGTGGCGCTGATTGCCGCGCTCTCGACGACCTGGCCGCTGACGTGAACCAAGGGCCAAACGACGCGCAGATCACCCTGCAAATCCCCCCGCCAGCGCAAATTGAAGATCTGCTGGGGAGAGTCGGCGACCTGCTCCAGAGGGGCGGTAAAGCGAAGGGTAGCCGGCCCCACGCCTTCTGCACGGTTGACGAGCAGACCGGAAGGCTGTAGAGCCCATACCGTCTGCTGCGGAAGCGGCAGATTCAAAACGGCTCTGCCGGAGTAGTCGAGCGTCAGCTCTCGCGGCGCTTCGGGCAGGCCGCTAGAGCACGACCCCAGCAATAGCAAGAGCGCGAACAAACGAAGCGCACGCATACCCTAGCCTACCCTGCTCTCGCGGTAGCGATCCCAGAAAAAGAGCGCCAGCGCCGCCAGCCACAGATACGGCCCCATAGCGCTCGCTCGCCGCGGCAGAGGCTGCAGCTGGGCGGCCGAAGCCAGTAGAGCGCCGCCCGACCTGGCGGCCAGCGCGCGCAACTGCGCGCGTCCGTCGAGCGGCGGCCACTCAGTAATAGGCGCAGGCTTTGCGGTAAATAGCGTGCGCGCGCCGTTGCTTATACGCACCGGCTCTCTCCAGGCGGCTGGCAGGTTTAAGACGAACTCAAAGGGAGAGATCGGCTCTAAGGCTTCTTGCCGGCCGCCATAACTAGCCAGCGGCAGCGGTTCAAAACGCCCCTGCAGCAGAAGCTGTAATCCTTCTGCGGTTCTACGCCAGCGATAGCTGGGGCGCGCCGCGGTATTGCTCAACCAGCGGGCCAGCTGCGCCAGCAGTAACGCCGCGTCTGGATCATTTTTCCAGCTGATCGAGAGATCGCTGGCCAGCGCCGCCACCCGCGCTGAGCCGACCTGACCCAGCGCCAGTACGGGCCGACCATTTTTGGTGCGCAAAGGAACCTCTGCCCAGCCGCGGGCGCGGGCGGGCGTTAAGGCCCGCGCCGGCGACAGCGATATCCCCTGCGTCACCGCGTGGGGTCGCACGATTAACGGAAAAAGGCCTGTCAAACTACGATTTGTGAAAGCTCTGCGTCCCAACGTTTGCAACAACGCCGGCAGAGCGGAGGGATCCGCCAGGTCGTAGTAAGAGCCAGCGCCCCGCTGCGCCAAGAGACTCAAGAAGGCCCTGTCGGCGTCGCCACCCAAAGCCAGTGTTAGCGTTTTGACGCCCTTCTTTGCCGCGGAAGCCGCAGCCTGCAGGATAGGGTTCTTATCGTCGCCTATGCGACCGTCGCTGATTACCAGCAACCAGCGCGTTTTGGCGGTGCTACCCTCCAGGGCGCGGCTAGCGGCGAAGTAAGCTGGCGCCATGACGGTGCCTCCATCGGCCCGCAGGTCGGCGAGCAGTTTTTCAGCCTGGCGGCGCTGGTGGTAGTCGAGGGGGCGCAAGCGCAATAGCCAGCGCGCCTGATCGGCAAAAGAAATTAACCCGAGACTGTCCGCGTCGCTGGCCGCCGCCAAAAGCCGAGCAACGCCCTCTGCGGCCAGATCCAGCTTGCTGGGGCGTCCCTGGCGCATTGAAGCTGAGGTATCCAACACTATGAGTAAAGCGGCGCCGTCTTGCGGGTCTACCGCTAAGGGCATCTTCTGGGCTAGAGAAGTCTTCTGCCAGCCCCCAAAGAAGAGTCCTTTGGGGGTAGCGGTCCAGAGTACTGCTCCGCCGCTACGCAGATAATTACTCAGACGCGCCAAGCCTTCTTTTCCCCAGTCCGCCACGCCGTTACCTATCACCAGCAGGTCGGTAGCAGCGTTGAGACTCTTCGGCTCGCCCTCTAACACCTGCCAGCCGGCGGCGCGCAGGTAGGCCGCCGCGGCGGCGTCGCCGACTACCAGAGCGTTGCCCGCAGAGAGAGGGCGCAGGGTAATACTGCGTACGCCCTCGCCGTACGCAGAACGCAGTTTGACCGTCAGGGTGACGGCTTTCGTAAGGCGCAAGCGGAAAGGTACGTAGTTGCGGCCGCGAAGCAGGTGACGTTGGAAAGTTTTACTGGCGCCGCCGGTAGCGAAAGTGATGCTGGCGTCGCTAGACACGGTGCCGTCTATGACCGCCTGGACCTCTACTACTTCTCCCCGTCGCGGCAGCGCCGGGGCTAGCAAAGGCTCGAGCTCGAGGTGAGCCGCAGGCGGCGCCCAGACTGCGTAAAGCGGCAGGGCGCTGCTGGGTTTGCCGCGCCACAGGCCGTCTGATATTAGCAACACACGCGCCGCCCCCGACGCGTAGGCCGCGTCCAGCGCCGCCTGGAGCCGCGTCTCTGCCCCCAGGTCGCTATAACGAGCTGCTGGGTCGGCCATTTGGCGCACCCGCTCCGCAAAAGCAAAGTATTTGGCGTGCGCCAGCTTGGACTTCGCCGCAAGACGCGACGCCGCAGGCGCGGCCGACGGGCTCTGGTCCACCAAGACGGCGGTTATCTGGGGAACCAGCGGCAGTAGCGGACCCGCCGCCCCCAAAATCAGCAAAAACACCACCCAGCGCCGCCGGCCGCGTTCCAGCAAAGCCAGCGGCGAGAAGAGCAAAAGCCAGGGATGGGAAAATCCCAAATCAACCTCCGGCCGCGCCGTAACGGCGTTTTACGTAATCCTCTAGTAAAGAAATGAACTGCGCAGCAACGTCCGCCCCACTGAGCGTGGTGTAGTGCTGTCCTTCAATGAAAACGGGCGCTTTGGGTTCTTCACCGCGACCTGGCAGGCTGATGCCGACGTCGGCGTGTTTGGACTCCCCCGGACCGTTGACGACACAGCCCATCACCGCCACTTTCATGTCTTCGACGCCCGGGTAAAGCTTCTGCCACTCGCTCATGCGCAGCGCCAGGAAGCGTGATACCTGCTCCGCCAGCTCTTGGAAAAAGGCGCTTGAGGTGCGTCCGCAGCCGGGGCAGGCGCTAACCGAGGGAGCAAAACGGCGAACTCCCAGTGATTGCAATATCTCCCGCGCCACCTCTACCTCTCGAGCCCTGCTATCAGCCGGCAGCGGCGTCAGCGAGACGCGCAGGGTATCGCCGATTCCTTCGCTCAGCAGCGGAGCGGTGGCCGCGGTGCTAAAAACTACACCGCGATCGCCCATGCCCGCCTCGGTCAGACCCAGGTGCAGAACGTAGGGGCTCTCGGCCAACCGGCGGTAGACGCTCCAAAGATCTCTGGGCGACGATACCTTGGCGCTAAGGACGATCTTGTCGCGCGGCAGACCAATCTTTTCCGCCAGCTCAGCTGAACGCAGCACCGAAGCAACCAGGGTTTCTAGTAAGACCTCGTGTGAGCTCTTGGGCCGCCGGCGGCGCGAGTTGGCGTCCATAATCTCCGCCAACAGCGACTGGTCGAGGCTGCCCCAGTTGCCTCCTATACGCACGGGCTTGCCATAGCGCATGGCCGCCTCGATCATGGTGCGAAAGTTGTCGTCTGCGCGGGCTAGGCCGCCCACGGTTCCGGGGTTGATGCGGTACTTGTCGAGGCTCCGCGCCATCTGTGGGTGATTTTCCAGTAAAACGTGGCCGTTGAAGTGGAAGTCTCCCACTAGAGGAACTTCTATGCCTTGCTGGCGCAGCTTCTCCCGTATTTCGGGGATAGCTCGAGCCGCCTCTTCGCCGTCAACGGTGAGGCGCACCAGCTCGCTGCCGGCCTGGGCCAGCTCGGCGACCTGGGCGGCGCTGGCGGTCACGTCTGCCGTATTGGTGTTAGTCATGGACTGGACGCGAACCGGCCAGCCGTACCCCATGCTGACGCTGCCAACGGTAACGGTAGGTGTCTGGCGACGCTTCATTGCTACCAGCCTAGCAGTTTGCAGAATGAAAATGGCGCAGTCCGCCCCCCTGACCGTATGCTGAGGTTATGTGGATATACGGGCGAAACCCGGTACTAGAAGCGGCGCGCGAGACGAGGCCGCTGCGCGTGCTGGTGGCGCGGGGTGTGGAAAAGAAGTTCCTTAAAAAACTGCACGAGGAGGGAATAAATTACGAGCTGGTCCCGCGTATAGAGATAGACCAGCTGGTCAAGAGCACGCACCACCAGGGGATAGCGGCGGAAATTGCCGACGTAGCGCTAAGCGACGGGCTCGAGCCCCTGCGTCTGGCTAAAAAACACGGCGAGGAGCCTTTGCTGCTGCTGCTAGACGGCGTTACCGACCCCCGCAACTACGGCGCCATCATCCGCAGCGCCGAGGCCTTGGGCGCCCACGGCGTAATCAGCGAAGCACGTCGCAGCGCACCCCTATCGGCGGTGGCCGTCAAAACTTCGGCGGGAGCCGCCTACCACCTGCCCCTGGCCCAGGTAACGAACCTGCCCAGGTACATTGAAGAGATCAAAAAACAAGGCGTCTGGGTTTACGGCCTGGCGGGAGAAGCAGATACGCAACTGACCCAGGCGGACTTCGACAGGCCGCTGGCGCTGGTCATCGGCTCCGAGGGCGCGGGGCTGCGCCGACTGGTGCGCCAGCGCTGCGATCAGATTCTAGCCATTAACATGCGTGGCAAAACCAGCAGCCTCAACGCCGCCGTGGCCGCGGGAATAGCCCTGCACTGGGCAGCCGCGGCGCGGCGCGGGTAGGATAAGGCCATGGACGTAGTCAAAACGGCGGCACGACTAATAAAGGCGCAAAGCCCTTCCGGCGGCGAAGCGGCGGCGGCGCGGGCGCTGATGGAGGAAGCGGAATCTATAGGCTTCGCGCCGCAACTAGACGAAGCCGGCAACGTTGAGTTTGTAACCGGAGAAGGCGAGTACGAGGTCCTTCTGACCGGTCACATGGACGTGGTGCCTGCGGGAGAAGAGGCTGACTGGGCCCACCCGCCCTACGGCGGCGAGGTCGTTGACGGCGAGCTCTGGGGCCGAGGCGCGGTGGACATGAAGGGCGCCCTGGCGGCTATGCTGGCCGCCATGCAGTCTCTGGCCGCCCGCCCCGCAGCCGGGCGGGTGCGCTTCTTAGCGGTAGTGCAGGAAGAAGTCGGCGGTCTCGGCAGCCGCTTCGCCGCCGGCAGGCTGCAAGCAGACGCGGCTATTTTGGGGGAACCGTCTTCGCTGCGTTTAATGCGCGGCCACCGCGGACGCGTCGAGATCTGGGCCGACTACGAAGGCAAGCTGGCGCACGCCGCCCGTCCTGACCTGGGGCTAAACCCGCTACCCGAGCTGGGGCGTTTCCTGGCCGCTTTGCAGTCTTTCGAAACCGCCGAACACCCCGACCTGGGCGCGGCCAGCTGCACGCCGACCTACGTATCCAGCTCGCCGCACTCCACCAACGTCGTCCCCGGTTTGGCGCAGGTCTGTATCGACTACCGCTTCGTACCCGGCGAAGATCCCGACGCCATCGTAGAGAGGCTGCGCCTGATAGCCGGCGACGCCTCGGTTTACATACCCGAAAGCGAGCGACAAAGCGGCGAGGTAAAGATGCGCTACCCGATGGTCTTTCCGCCCTATCTGGTGGAAGAAAACCACCCGCTGCTGCAAGCCGCCTTGCAGGCCCTCGGGCAGACCGAAGCCGGTTTGTGGTGGTTTACCACCGATGCCCCCTATCTGGCCAGCAGCGGCGCAGTGGTGCTAGGGTTGGGACCCGGAGACCCGCAGCTGGCCCATACCACCCGCGAGCGGGTGGCGACCAGCGAACTGGCGGCTGCGGCGCGAGCCTACGAGCGGGTGGTTCGCAAACTATTGGAGACGCTGCATGGCGCTTGAGCGAAGAGTATTCGGCGGCGATGTTTACGCGCTGCTGACCTTTGCCGAGCGACCGATAGTCGCAGGTTTCATGGTCGAGTTGCGCGAAGCGGGAATTGCCGCCCGACTGGCCCGCCCGGTTTTCGAAATGGAAGGAATGTTGCCGACGCTGGCCCCCACCTCGCTTTGGGTGCCCGAAGACGACTTGGCTAGAGCGCGACGGATTTTGGGCTTGGAGGAAGAGTGAAGCAAAAACACTACGGCGGCCACGACTACGCGCTGATTTTAGAGTGTGAAGCGCCCCTAGCGCGGGGAGTAGTCGAACGGCTGCGGAGCAGCGGTATCGCCGCGCGCATCTTTGGCCCCTACAGCGACCTTGCCGGGATAGTACCCGAAGGCGTAGGCAAGGTGGGAGTCTGGGTCCCCGCGGAGGCCGCCGCTGCGGCGCGGGCGATCATGGAGGGCGACGATGGCGACGCTGGGCATTGACCTGGGAGGGACAAAGATAGCCTTGGGGGTCCTGGAGGGAGAGCGCCTAGTCTACTCCCGCAGGATAGCGACCCCGCAAGACGGCGCCGAACACGTCTTGGCGTCCATGGTGGAGGCGGCGCGGCAAGCGCTAGACGGCAGTGGGGTGAAAGTTGACGCCATCGGTATCGGAACGCCCGGGCCAATCGACTACGAAAACGGCGTGGTAATATTCGCCCCTAACATTCCTCATTTCAGGAACGTCGCCATCAGCAAATATCTCGCTGAACACCTGGGTCTGCCGGTTTTTATCGAGAACGACGCCAACGCCGCGGCCCTGGCGGAGCACCACCTGGGGGCGGCGCGCGGGGCCTCTTCCTCGCTCTTCGTCACGGTTTCCACCGGTATAGGAAGCGGAATAGTGCTAAACGGCCGCGTCTGGCGCGGCGCTTTCGGTCAAGCTGGAGAACTGGGCCACGTCACCGTACTGCCCGGAGGGCCGGTCTGCGGCTGCGGCAACCGCGGTTGCCTGGAGGCGCTGGCCAGTGGACGCGCCCTGGCCCGCGACGCCAGCTACGCCTTCTCTGAGGAGGTAAGCACCCCCCGCCTCTTTGAGTTATGGCGCGAGGGTGAAGAAAAAGCGCGCACCCTGGTCGAGGCCGCCGCCGACTACCTGGGTATAGCCCTGGCCAATACGCAGAAACTACTGGATCCAGAAGTGGTGGTGCTCGGGGGCGGCGTCACTATCGGGGGCGGTCCCGAGTACCTACAGATGGTGATCAGCAGCTTCGCGGCGCACACGCGCGACTGGCGCATGGCCGAGGTGCGCCTCGCGGCCATGGGCGATAAAGCCGGCGTAGTGGGCGCCGCTCTAGCCGCACAAATCTCCTAGACTCGCAGTAATTGATAAAAGACCCTGCCGCCTTCGCGGGCCAGGTCAACGGCGCGATAGCCGGCTGCAAAGGCTTTAGTAAAGGCCTCGCGGCTGTGCATCCGCCAGGCCTCGGCAAGACCCATGTCGTAGGCTTTGACCGCCTCGATGTCGTAGGGCAGCTCCAGGTAGACCGCATCTTCCTCGGCCTCGAAAAGCTTTTGGGGGCGCAGCCTTTCCCCCTCGCCGCTGGTGGCGTTCAGCGGCTGCCCGCGAGGCTTGGGCGGCGGCGGAATATGACGCAGCAGCTCTTTGACGCGCTCGTCGTTGAGTCGCCAGCTGATCAACAAGCGATCCGCCGGAATCCCCGCGTAAAGTCCGGTGCGCAACCCGTAAAAATCGCTGTAGTAATTCGCCGACCACCCCCCCAGCTTGCCCATGTTGAGGCGGGCGTTCTTGGTGAGCAGCGGGTCGAAGGTCCAGGTAACGAGGTCTATTCCGTGCGCCAGGGCCCACTCGCGCTGGTAACGCTTGAGAGCCAGCGCCACCCCTTTGCCCTGCCACTCGGGCTTGACCGCCATCTGGTGCGAGTGCATCCAGACCCGCCCTTCCCTGAAGGCAGGGAAGCCCCAGACAAAACCTACCGCCTCGTCACCCTCCCACGCCAGGGCGACGAGGGCGCCTGAGTGCTGGCTGGCGACCAGCGCCGAGTGCGGAGCTATCTCCCGCTCGCTAAAGCCCCAAGCGGCTATTTGCAAATCCTCGGTCAGCTCTATCTCGGCAACGCTGGCGGCATCGCGTATGCGGATCATGTATTTACGTTAACCGCTTGCAGCACCATCGACAAGGACTTTTCAACCGCAGGCAAGTTGTTAACAATATAAGCATGGCGGTCGCTAAAGCCCTGGTTCTTTTGGGATTGTTGCTGCTGGCGGCCGGATTGCTGTTGTGGTTTTGGCCACAGGCGTTCTCTTGGTTCGGCAAACTACCGGGAGACATCAACTACGAAAGGAACGGGGTAAGGGTATTCATACCCATTACTTCGATGTTGTTGCTTAGCTTTTTGCTGAGCTTAGCGCTCAACCTGGTCTTGTGGTTTCTGCGTCGTCAATCCTGAAATTAGCCTGCGGCCATCGTTGTAGACTGGCGTTCGTGAACCGGCAGCTGCGCGGCCTCGCCATGCTCTCTTTGGTAACGGTCATCTGGGGCTCCACCTTCGTGGTGGTAAAAGGCGCTCTCAGCGACTTTCCCCCCAGCCTGCTGATGTTGCTGCGTTTTGCGCTGGCTACGCTCTTCTTCCTGCCGCAACTGGCGCGTTCGCGCGGCGTTTGGCGCGCCGGTTTCGAGCTGGGTTTTTGGGCTGCCCTGGGCTACGCTACGCAAACCATAGGGTTGCAGTACACCAGCGCCGGGCGCAGCGCCTTCATTACCGCCCTCAGCGTGGTGTTGGTGCCGCTGCTGGCGGGACTGAGCGGCAAACAGGTGCGCCCGCTGGTATGGCTCGGCGCCGTGGCCAGCTTTATCGGTGTCGGTTTGCTGGCTTACGACGGCAGCCCGCCCAATGTCGGAGACCTTTGGACGCTGGCCACGGCCTTGACCTATGCTCTCTACATCGTGGCTTTGGAACGCCGCGCCGCCGAACACGACGCCCTGGTGCTGACCTTTACGCAGCTGGTCTGGTTAACGTTGCTGGTGGGAGGCTGGTCTCTGCTCAGCGGCGACCTGCTCGAGCTGGGACGCCTGAGCATCCCCTGGCCGGCTATTTTCTACCTGGCCGTCGCCGCCACCGCGCTGACGACCTGGCTCATGGCGAGCGCGCAGCGTCACGTCAGCGCCCCCGAAGCGGCCATAGTCTATTCGCTGGAGCCGGTTTGGGCGGCTCTCTTCGCCTACATCCTGATAGGCGAAAAACTGGGCCTGCAGGGCTGGCTGGGCGGCATATTGGTAGTGGCCGCCGTCGTCATCGCGCAGGTCGGGAGCAACAGCGGGGCGCGCCCCCTTAGAGAGTAGGATGTTCTTCATGGCGAGCAGACTGGTGATAGTCCCCACGCCCATAGGCAACCTCGCAGACGTAACTCTGCGGGCCTTGGACGCGCTGCGCCAAGCCGACGCGGTGGCCTGCGAGGATACCCGCCACACCGCCAAACTGCTGCGCCACTACCAGATAAAGACCCCGTTGCTGCGCCTCGACCAACACACCATGGACCGCGCCGCCAGGCTATTGCGGGAGTATAAATACCTGGCCTACGCCTCCGACGCCGGCACGCCCGGCATCAGCGACCCCGGCGCCGAACTGGTGAGCATCGCTCTGCAGCTGGGAGTTAGCGTGGAAGTCCTCCCCGGAGCGACCGCGCTCATCCCCGCGCTGGTGGTCTCGGGGCTGCCGACGGCGCGCTTCGTCTTCGAAGGGTTTTTACCACAAAGCGGCAAGGCCCGCCGTGATCGGTTAGAGGCGCTGGCGAGAGAAAGGCGCACCATCGTGCTTTACGAATCACCGCACCGTCTGCAAAAAACCCTCTCGGAGCTGGCCGCTGTTTTTGGATCCGAACACGAGGTGGCGGTGGTCCGCGAGATCTCGAAAAAGCACGAGGAGGTATGGCGCGGCAGCCTGCGCGGAGCCGGCGAGCACTATGGGAACCCGCGCGGCGAGTTCGTACTGGTGTTGGCGGGAGCCGCTGCGGTGGAGAAAGAAAGCGGCGGCTTGCAGGAGTTAGAAGCGAGCTTGAAAAAACATGGCCTCAGCGGGCGCGCGCTGGCGGAAGCGCTCGAGGCCGCGGGACTATCTCGCAACGAAGCCCGTAAGAGGGCCTATCAAAAGGAGGAGAGATGAAAAAGATAGGGGTTTTCACCAGCGGCGGAGACGCCCCAGGGATGAACGCCGCGCTACGCGCGACGGTTCGCTGGCTTTCCAAGCACGAGGTCGACGTCGTCGGTATCATGCGCGGTTACGCCGGCATGATAGACGGCGAGTTCGTAGCTATGACGCCGCGCAGCGTCGCCAACATCATCCAGCGCGGCGGGACCATTCTGCACACCGCACGCAGCAAGGCGTTTATGACCCCCGAGGGGCGCAGCGAAGCCGCCAAACAACTCCGCAAAGAGGGCATAGAAGGGCTGGTGGCCATCGGCGGCGACGGCACCTTCCGCGGCGCCATCAAGCTGATCCAAGAGCACCGCATTCCTACGGTAGGCGTTCCCGGCACGATAGACAACGACCTCTACGGCACCGACTACACCATAGGTTTCGACACGGCGGTCAACACCGCGCTCGACGCCATCGACCGCATCCGCGACACCGCCGCCAGTCACGAGCGCGTATTCTTTATCGAGGTCATGGGGCGGCACGCCGGATTTATAGCCTTGAACGTCGGCATGGCCGGCGGGGCCGAGGTGATAGCCCTGCCCGAGGTCCCCATCGGCCCCGAAGAAGTAGCCGAGGTAATACGCTCTTCTGAAGCCAAGGGTAAAGGCTCGTCCATCATCGTCGTGGCCGAAGGAGCGTACCCCGGCGGCGCCGATACCCTGATGAAGGCCGCCAAGGAAGTCTACCCCTTCGAGGGGCGGGTGACCGTCTTGGGGCACATTCAGCGCGGCGGCTCCCCTACCGCCCACGACCGCATACTGGCCAGCAGGCTGGGGGCCGCCGCTGCCGAGACCCTGGTGGGCGGCTCCAGCGGCGTAATGTTGGGCGAGGTAGAAGGAGAAATAGCGCTCACGCCGTTAGTTGATGCGGTGGAGAAACACAAGGAGATCGACAAGGACGTCTACCGGCTGGCCGAGATACTGGCGGAGTAGGCTACTCGGATCCCAGGAAGAACTTGCGCGCCAGGCGGTTGCGCCAGACCAGTTCGAAGACGCGCGGCGCCAGGGTGCTGGAGGCTACAGCCTTCTGGATGAGCGGAGGCGTGTCCAAGGCGGGGTAGCGAATGGCTCCGGTGGCGGGGCTGTACTCCGACGGCAAGCCCACCCAGAGCCCCACGGCCAGGACCGCACCCCAAAAAAAGCCCGCGACTCCTCCCAGCAGACCATTGAGCTTGTAGGGGATTCTCAGCGGCAGCAAGCCGCTTACGAGCGAGGCCAGCAGACCGCTGACCAGGCCCAGCGCTATCAACCAGGGGGGAGAGGGAACGTAGTCGAGGCCGAACCAGTAGATAACGGCGGCTATCGGCAACGCCAGCAACAGGCCGCCGCCGCGCCTGACTCCGTAGGCGGTCGCCAACGCGGCGGCGGTAATGGCCAGGACGTCGAGCCAGCTAAGCATGGCTCTAGTATACGGCGCGCTCGCCCGCGGCGTTAATCCACCGCATGCAGGCCTGAAGGGACAGGGCAAACCCCCGGCGGATCGAGCGCTATTCGCGCCCGTAGGAGCGGAAGAAGCGGCGCAGCGCTTCTACTCCAAAGCGTAACGATTCCACCGGTATACGCTCGTCGGCGGCGTGAATGAGCTTGGAGAACTCAAAGCCCGCGGGCAGTTTCATGGGGGTAAAGCCGTAGGTCTGAATGCCCAGCCGCGAAAAGTGGCGACCGTCGGTCACCCCCGAAAGCAGCAGCGGCACGGCCCTGCTGCCCGGATCGGCCTCTTGCAAAACCCTCTTGAGCAGTGGGAAAAGAGCCCAGTCGACCTCGCCCGGCCCGGCGTCGTGGCGCACCACCCGCGCCTCGAAGGGTACAGGGATAATCTGCTTAAGTTCGGCTATCAGGTCGTCTGGGGTAAAACCGGGCAGGAGGCGACCGTCTAGCTGCAGCTTGACCTCGCCCGGGACTACGTTGATCTTATCGCCGCCGCGAACGATGGTAGCGTTGACGGTGTTGTGAAATAGCGGCTGGAAGGCGCGGCCGGCCTCTCCCAAGAAGGAGAGTATTCTGTCGCTAAGAACAGGCTTGAGCGCCGCGAGGATTGCCGCCCGCGCCGCGCCGCCCAGGCCTGCGGCTATCTCGCGGAACATTCGCTCGAGCACCGGGGTGACGTGCACCGGCGCAAGTTTCTGGTCGAGCGCCGACAGCGCCAGGCCCAGCTTGGCCATCGCCCCGCCTCGGTGAATGAGCGAACCGTGGCCGGCGGGGCCGCTAAAGGTAAGCTCTAGCCAGCAGACCTGCTTTTCGGCCACCATGACCGGGTAAAAACGCTTACCGGCTATCTCCAGGCTAAAACCGCCGAACTCACCCAGGGCGTGCTCAATGCCGGCAAAGCGCTCTGGGTGTTCGCTAACCAACCAAGCGGCGCCGTAGTCTCCCCCGGCCTCCTCGTCGCTAACCAGCGCCAGCAACACGTCTCCCGCCAGCTCGCCGGCGGCGTGGGCTTCGAGCAGCGCGGTCAGGTACATCGCGTCGGCCCCTTTCATGTCGAGGGCGCCGCGCCCCCAAACGAAGCCGTCTTTCAATTCGCCGGAAAAAGGCGGCACGCTCCACTGCTGCCCCGCGGTGGTAACCACATCGAGGTGGCCGTAGACCAAGAGCGGCCGCGCCTGACCGCGCCCGGGAAAACGCGCCAGCAAATTAGGGCGAGCCGCCTCGCGGGCCAGGACCTCGGTTTGCAAACCGTGCTCCTCTAGTAAACTCTTGACCCAGGCCGCCGCCTCCCCCTCGTTGCCGGGCGGGTTGCTGGTGTCGAAGCGAATCAGCTTTTGCAGGATCTCTACCACGTCAACGTTCTCCATCGCTCTCTCCTATGGGCTTTACTATAAGACCGTGGAGAGCACCTATCTGAACGGCGTCCACCTCTGGCTGCTCGACTCGGTGACCGAGGGAGGTCCGCGACAAAGCGGCGAGCTGGTGATTACCGGTTCACACGGCGGCCTGAGCGCCGCCCGTTACGCCGCCGCCTACCGGCCCCGGCTGGTAGTCTTCAACGACGCCGGCATCGGCAAGGACGAAGCGGGCGTGGCCGGCTTGGCCCTGCTGCAAGAGGTGGGCGTGGCGGCCCTGGCGGTCAGCGCCATGAGCGCCCGCATCGGCGAGGCCCGCGACACCTGGGAAAGCGGGGTCATTAGCAGGGTCAACGGCGCAGCCCGCGGCATGGGTTTTGCGAGCGGCAGACCGTTGCAACGAGAGCTTGCGGAGTTCTTGCGGAGAGAAGGCTGACGGCGACCGCCGCTTAGAATGCGGACATGCACGTCTTCGTTCTCAAAGGCGACTTCGCGAAGCTCGACTCAGCGCTGCCGCTGCTCTTCGAGCTGGGGGCGCAGGGCTTGGAGGAAAAGCCCGGCGAGGTCTGGGCTTACTTTCCCGAGCGGGTGCAACTGCCGCTAGCGGGAGACTGGCGGGAACTTCCCGAGGAAAACTGGCTCGAGTCCTGGAAGCGCGGTCTAAAACCGGTGGCGGCCGGACCCTTCGTAGTGCTGGCCCCCTGGCACGACTGGTCCGGGACGGAACGCCGCATCATTCTTGAACCGGGTATGGCCTTCGGCACCGGTCACCACGAGACCACCAAGATGGCGCTAGAAGCGCTTGCCAGCGAAGACTTGAGCGGCAAGCGTCTGCTCGACTTGGGCAGCGGCTCTGGCATCCTCGCCATTGCCGCCGCCAAGCTGGGGGCTATAGCTCTGGGGGTAGACATAGACCCCAATGCCGTCTCGGCCGCTCGCGATAACGCCCGTCACAACAGGGTCAACCTCGAGTTCCGCCAGGGCAGCCTGGAGGCCGCCGACCCTCCTTACGACCTGCTGGTGGCCAACCTTTATGCCGAATTGCACGCCCAACTGGCCCCCGATTACGCCCGCTCGCTGGCGCCTGGAGGCCGCGCCCTGATAACCGGCATCCTGGCAGAGCGCGAAGAAACGGCCGCCCAGGCCATGCAAAGGGCCGGATTTAGACAGGTTGGGCGCCGCCAGCAGGGCGAATGGGTTCTGCTGGGGTACGAAAAATGAGAAAGCCGCGCGTCTACGTTCCACGGTTGGCTCGTGAGATTAAGCTTTCTGGGCGGGAGGCCCGTCACCTAGCGCAGGTCCTCAGGGTGCGGCCCGGACGCGAGGTTATCGTTTTTGACGGCTCGGGAATGGAAGCCACAGCGCGGGTAGCCGAGGTTACGACTAGCACGGTGACGCTCTCGGCCGATCCTCCGCAACGGGCCGAGAGGGAGCCGCCCTTCGAACTGGTGCTGTTCGTCGCCCTGCTCAAAGGAGACAAGCTGGCGACGGTGGTCCGCGCCGCCAGCGAGCTGGGCGTAAGCCGCTTTGTGCCTCTCGTCAGCGAGCGCAGCGTACCGCGAAGCATAGGGGAAAGCAAATTGAAACGGCTGCGGCGGATCGCCATAGAGGCGGCCAAACAGTCGGGGCGGGCGCTGGCGCCGACGGTGTCCGCGCCGCTCGCGTTTGAAAAGCTGACCGCGGTCAGTTTTGGCCTGGTGGCCCACCCGTACGCCGGTTCACGGCTGGCCGCGGTATCCTGGCCCAGAAGCGGCGCGGTAGCGCTGGCCAGCGGGCCCGAAGGCGGCTTTAGCGAGGACGAGGTAGAACGTCTTTCCGAACTGGGCTTCGCGCCCGTGCGCCTGGGACCGCGCATCTTACGAGCCGAGACCGCGCCTATAGTATTGGCGGCCGCCGCGGCGGCCTTGCGCGACATTTAACTGACCTCGCATCAAAGAGAGGTAGCGTAAGGACGATGAGAACCCGGTTGGCTCTACTCTTATTGGCGCTGGCGCTAGGAGGCTGCCGTTACACCTTCTGGCCGCTCATCCCGCAAGAGGAAGTTTACCCGGAGCGCGTTTCCATTAGCGGAGAGCTACAGGAATCAGACGGCGCCGTCACGGCGCGCCTGCTGGTAAGACGCTGGCCCGAGGCCAACTACCTGGAGCTACGCTGGTATTTAGAAGACAAACTGGTAGACGAGCGCTCGATCTGGCTGGAAAAAGCCAAAGCCCTCACGCTGCAGTTCCCTTACCACGACCAAGCGGCGGCGCGCCTGCTGGTGATGGTAGAGGGCCGGCCGCTGCTGCAACTTGACCTGGGCAACCCTAGCCTGCCGCCGCCGCCAACCTCGCCAAACCCAGAACCAAAGGCAGAGTGAAAAAGCTGAGCAGCGTAGAAAGCACGACCACCCGGGCGGTGCGCTCGGCGTCGCCGCCGAATTCCGCCGCCATCAAGTAGGTGTTAACGGCCGCCGGCATGCCGCTAATCAGCACCAGCACCACCAAATCTGCGCCGTTCAAACCCAACGCCAAAGCTGCGAGGTAGGCGAGCAGCGGACCCCCCAGGACCCGCAAGAGGCTGGCGGCCAGCTCGTAAGCGCTGACGCTGAAACGCGACTCGGCGATCTGCATACCCAAGGACAAGAGCAGCATGGGAATGGCGCCCTGGCCCAAAAGGTGTATTCCGCCGCCCAGGTTTAACGGCAGTTGCAGATGAAAGGCCCGCGCCAGCAACCCCAAGACCACCGCCCATATCAGCGGCAGGCGCACGGTCATCTTGACCTGCTCCCAAAAGCTGCCCCCTTTGAAGAGGGCCGGTCCCAAGCCGAAGAGAAGAATCGTCGCTACCACGAAGATGATGGTGGCGCGCTCGAGCCCCGCCTCTCCCAGCGCAAAAAACGCCACCGAAAGACCCATGTTGCCGGTATTGGGAAAGGTGCTGGTGGCGGTCAGGCTGGCGCGCGCGCCCGCCGGCAGGCCGAAGACCCGCCCCGCCAGCACCCCCGCCAGCGCAAAACCCAGCGAAGCCAGCGCAAAGGCCGCCGCCAGCCTGGCGGCGCTGCTCAAATCCGCCTGGTTACGCGCCAGCTGATCGAAAACCAGAAATGGCACCAAAAAGAAAAGCGTCAGTTTCACCAGCGGCCCGCGGTCCAGCCTCAGCAGCCGCGCCGCCAGGTAACCGACGCCTACTATTAGCGCCACCGGCGCTACCGCGCTGAGTAGTACCGCCGTACTGCCGCCCACTCTCAAGCCTCGAAGAGGATGGGGATGATTATCGGATCGCGGCCGGTGGCCTTGCGCACGAAGCGCTTGATTGGGTAGTAAACGTCGTCGCGTATCTGCTCCAAAGACTTCTTTTCCCGCAGGCCGCGGGTAATAGCCTCGAGCGCCACCCGCCGTATCTCGGCGTGCAGACGTTGCCCCGCCTTGACGAAGCCGCGGCTCACCACCTCCACCAAGGGTTTTTGTGAAACCAACGCGGTCAGTATCACTATGCCGTCGGCGGCCATTTCCTGCCGTTCCGCCAGAATGTCGTCGGTAATATCGCCGACGCCCAGGCCGTCAACGTAGAGCGCTCCCGCCTTGACGCGGGCGGTTTTCTTGAGGTCGTCGGCGGTCAGCTCCAGGACGTCGCCGTTCTCGGCGATGACCGTCTTCTGCGGCGGCTTGGGCATCTTTTCCACCAGCCACTTGAAGTTGGTCTGATGGCGAATCTCACCGTGCCAGGGCATGAAAAACTTCGGCTGCACCAGGTTGTAGAGGAAACGCAGCTCCTCTTGGCTGGCGTGCCCGGAAGCGTGCACCTTGTAAGCCGGCGGGTAGAGGACGCGGGCTCCCAGCTGGTAGAGCTTGTTGATGACTAGGTTAACCGCTTCTTCGTTGCCGGGGATGGGGCTGGAGCTGAGAATTACGGTATCCCCCTCAGCCACGCTCAGCTTGGCGTGGCGGCCGAAGGCCAAGCGGCTCAGCACCGCCATGGGCTGCCCCTGCGAGCCGGTGGCCAGCACCAGCACCTCATTGTCGGGGATGTTGCGCATCTCTTCGGTGGTGTAGAGACGGTCGGCCACCTTCAAATAGCCCAGTTCCAACGCTATCTTGGCGAACTTGAGCATGCTGCGGCCGTCCATGGCCACCTTGCGTCCGTGCCTCTCGGCGGCGCGTATTACCGACTGCACGCGGTGTATGTGCGAGGCGAAGGTGGTGACGAATACTCGCCCCTCGGCGGAAGCGATAGCGGCGTCCAGAGCCTTGGCTACGTCCGCCTCGCTGGGAGTCAGACCCGGCCTCTCGGCGTTGGTGGAGTCGGATATCAGCAGCAAAACCCCTTCGGCGCCGGCCTGCGCCACCTTGGTAAGGTGGCTTACCTTGCCGTCGACCGGCGTCGGGTCTAGCTTGAAATCGCCCGTGTGCACCACGTTCCCCACCGGAGTGCGGATTATCAGTCCGGAGTTATCGGGAATGGAGTGGGTCATGCGGAACATATCTACGGTAAAGAAGCGGCCTATCTTCAACGTCTCGTCGGGGCTGACCGGGTTCAATTCGAACTCGCTGGGCTTAATGCCAAACTCTTCCAGCTTGCCCCGCAGCAGCCCCAACGTCAACTTGGCGCCGTATAGGGGAATCTTAGGCAGCTGCGGCAGCAAGAACGGCAGCCCGCCGATGTGGTCTTCGTGGCCGTGCGTCAGCACCCAGCCCTTTATCAGCCGGGCGTTTTCCACCAGGTAGTCTATGCGCGGGATAAGGATGTCTACCCCGGGCATGTTTTCTTCGGGAAAGGCCAGACCCCCGTCCACCACCAAAATCTCGTCTTGGAAACGGAAAACGGTGATGTTCTTGCCTATCTCGCCCATTCCCCCCAGCGGTATTATTTGCAGTTTCCCCAGCGAGGCCGGCTGCTTTGGTCTACGGTTGCGCGGACGCCTGCGGGAAGGCCGCTTGGCGTTTTGCGGTTTTTCACTCATGTCTTCTCCTAACGGCCTGTCCGCCAGTGCCTGGCGGACAGGCCACAAACTCTAACTAGCGGCCGCGGCGGGGGCCCGACCGGGGCGGACGGCGCGGCGGAATCTTGCCTTCTAGCTCGGGGCGAATCAGGTCAACCCGCCCCTTGTCGTCTATACGGTTTACCTTGACCGTCACCCGATCGCCAACCTTCAGGTAGTCTTCCACCTTCTCGACACGTTCTTCGGCTATCTGGCTGATGTGCAAGAGCCCCTCGGTACCCGGGAATAGCTGGACGAAGGCGCCGAAATTGGTGGTGCGTACCACCGAGCCCTCGAATATCTCTCCCACTTTGGCTTCGCGAGTCATAGATTCTATGCGCTTCTTGGCCTCTTCGGCGGCGGGGCCCTCGGCCGAGTATATTCGTACGGTGCCGTCTTCGGCGATGTCTATGGAAACCCCCAACTCTTCCAGCGAGCGGATGTTCTTACCTCCAGGGCCAATTACCGCGCCAATCTTGTCTACCGGAATCTTCAGCGACTCGATGCGCGGCGCAAAGGGTTTCAGCTCGGGGTTGGGCTGCGGCATTATCGAACGCATCATCTGCAAGATCGCCAGCCGCGCTTCGCGGGCCTGCTGCAGGGCCCGCTGCATCACCGCCGAGTCGAGGCCCTGCACCTTGATGTCCATCTGCAAAGCGGTAACGCCGTCGCTGGTGCCGGTAACCTTAAAATCCATGTCTCCCAGAGCGTCTTCCATCCCCAGAATGTCGGTCAGGACCACGGGTTCGCCCGACTCGGGTTTGACCAAGCCCATGGCTATGCCGGCCACTGGTTTCTTGATGGGTACGCCGGCGTCCATTAGCGCCAGAGTGCCAGAACAAACCGTAGCCATAGAACTGGAACCGTTGGACTCGAGCACGTCGCCGACGATTCGAATGGTGTAGGGAAAATCGTCTTTGTCCGGCAGCATCGGCTTGATGGCGCGCTTAGCCAGATTGCCGTGCCCCACCTCGCGCCGCGAAACGCCGCGCAGGCGCTTGACTTCGCCGGTGGAGTAAGGCGGGAAATTGTAGTGCACCAAAAAGTCTTCGGACTCGTCAAGCCCCAGGTCGTCAATTATCTGCTCGTCGCGCCCGGTGCCCAATGTCACCGTCCCCAACACCTGTGTCTCGCCGCGGGTAAAGACCGCGGATCCGTGCGCGCGCGGCAGCACGTCTACCTCCATCCAGATAGGGCGAATCTCTTTGGGGTTGCGGCCGTCGGCGCGCAAACCTTCTTCGCTGATCATGCGACGCAGTTCGCGCTTGGTGACGTCGCCAAAAGCCTGCTTGTAAAGGGCGCGCTTGGCTTCGGCCTCCTCGCCGTCCTCGGGTACGACCATCTCCACTAGCTTCTCACGAAAGGCGTCGAGCGCCTCGGCGCGCTCGTGCTTTGCCCCCGTCAGCAAGACCTCCTTAAGACCATTCTGCAGGGCCAGCTGATAAAAAGCCTCTACCTCTTCATCGCTCAGCGACTGCGGCGGCGTCCAGGTAAACTTGGGCTTACCCAGCTGCTCGCGCATCTCCCGCTGCAAGGCTATCAAGGGCTGCATCTCACGATGAGCAAAGTCGAGCGCCTCCACCAGCAGGTCTTCACTAACCTCTTTGGCCCCCGCCTCGACCATGATGATCGCCTCTTGGGAGCCGGCCACTATCAAATCAAGGTCGCTTTCCTCCAACTGCTGCAGGGTGGGGTTTATCACCAGCCGGCCGTCAACGCGGCCAACACGCACGCTGGCTATAGGACCGTCCCAGGGTACGTCGGAGAGCATCAGCGCCGCTGAAGCGGCTACCGGGCCCAGAACGTCAGGCGGGTTCTGCTGGTCGGCCGCCAAAACGGTCAGAATAACCTGTACCTCATGGCGGAAACCTTTGGGGAAGAGCGGGCGTATGGGCCGGTCGGTCATGCGCGCCGACAGGATAGCCTTTTCGCCAGGCCGTCCTTCACGCCGCATGAAGGAACCGGGGATCTTGCCGATGGCGTAGTGACGCTCCTCGAACTCTACCGTCAGCGGTAGAAACGGCAGGTCTATCGGCTCTTTTGAACCTTCTGCGGTAGCCATGACGACCGTCTCGCCGTAGCGCACCCAGACAGAGCCGGAAGCCTGACGGGCGTACTTACCGGTTTCGATGACTAACTCGCGGCCGCCCAAGGTAACGCTAAAACGCCTTGGGGATGGGGTGTTATCTGTTGATACGGGCATATCTTTTCACCTGTTTGCTTTCCTTTACGCAGCAAAGCGGGACCGGAGCCCCGGTCCCGCCCTCTCTTTGTAATTCAAGTCTACTTCCTAAGGCCAAGTTTCTCAATAAGACTCTTGTAGCGTCCGGCGTCCACGCGCTCCAGATACTTGAGCAGGCGCTTGCGCTGACCGACCATCTTCAGCAGGCCGCGATGCGAATGGAAGTCGTGTTTATGCTGGCGCAGGTGCTCGGAAAGGCGGTTGATGCGCTCCGTCAGCATCGCCACCTGCACCTCGGTAGAGCCGTTGTCGCCGGGGAACTGGGCAAACTTGTCGATTATCTGTTGTTTTTCCTGTGCAGTCAGTGCCATTTTTCCTCCGTCAGGTCGGAGCGCGCCGTAGCCCGCGCCGCCTCAAGCAGACCGTATACTACCCGCCGCGCCTCAATAAGTCAATCGGCAGGCCGCGAAAGCATAAAACGCACGCCCTAACCGATGTAACGGTCTTTAATACTAACGTTTTTAGACCTCCCCGGCAGAAGAGCGTGATACTCTAACCTTGATGACGGCCCTCAACGACGAGCAAAAAATGATCCTGGAGATGGTGCGCCGCTTCGCCCGCGAGGAGCTGGCGGCGCTGGCCCCCGAGTACGACAAGAGCGGCGCGTACCCCTGGCCGCAGCTGCGCAAGATGGGCGAACTGGGGCTGCTGGGGATGAACACACCGGCGGAGTGGGGCGGTACCGGTCTGGACGCGGTGACCTGGGCCCTCGTCATGGAGGAGGTCGCCGCCGCCGATCCCTCGGTGGCCGTGGTCTTTTCGGTAACGTCGGGCCTGCCCCAGTACATGCTGCTCAGGTTCGGCACGGACGAGCAAAAGGAAAAGTACCTGCGCCCCCTGGCCGAAGGCCGCTGGATCGGCGCTTTTGCGCTCACCGAGGCCTCGGCGGGCTCCGACCCCAAGGGGCTCAAGAGCGTCGCGGAGCGGGTGGACGGCGGCTACCGGCTCTCGGGGGTGAAGAGCTGGATCACCTCCGGCGGCCAGGCGCAGCTCTACGTGATCATGGCGCGCGCCCCCGAGGGCATTAGCGCCTTTTTGGTGCCGGCGGAGGCCGAGGGGCTGTCCTTCGGCGAGCCCGAGGAGAAGATGGGCCTGCACGCCGCCCACACCACCGAGGTGCGCATGGACGGCGTCTTCGTCCCCGACGAAGACCGCCTCGGCGAGGAGGGCGAGGGCCTTCACTGCGCCCTCGCCGGCCTCGATTCGGGGCGGCTGGGCATCGCCGCGCAGGCGGTGGGCATCGCCCGCGCCGCTTTTGAGATCGCCCGCGACTACGCGGACGAGCGCGAGCAGTTCGGGCGCAGGATCCGCGAGTTCCAGGGGGTTTCCTTCAAGCTGGCGGAGATGGCCACGGCCATCGAGGCGAGCCGGCTGCTGGTCTTGAACGGGGCGGTGAAGAAGCAGGCCGGAGAGCGCTTCACCCGCGAGGCAAGCATGGCCAAGCTGATGGCCAGCCGCACCGCGGTGGACGTGACCCGCGAGGCGGTGCAGATCCTCGGCGGCAACGGCTACGCCGTGGACTACCGGGTGGAGCGCTACTACCGCGACGCCAAGATCACCGAGATCTACGAGGGAACCTCGGAGATCCAGAAGATCGTCATCGGCCGCGAGCTCTACAGCTGAGCCGGGTCTGCCGCCGACGCTTCGCTAGCGGCATCGGCTTCCGAGGGGGCCGCTTCGGCGGCCCTGACGGCGCGCGCGATCGGCGGCCACAGCCATAGCAGCGAAGCGACGACGAGCAATCCGGAAACGACGTTGAAGATCGTGGCAAACGGCAGGGTCTTGAGCGCAAAGCCCGCCGCAACGAGTCCGATCGGCCCCAGTCCGTTCAGCAGGACGCCAATCACGCTCAGGGCGCGCCCCATGAAATCTCGGGGAATGAGCTTGATCGCGAGCGCATCGAGGTGCACGCCCACGGCCACCGCCCCAAAACCCGACATCCCTAGCGCGACGACGGCGGGCCAAAGGCTCGTAGCCCACGCCAAAGCCCCGATGGACAAGCCCATCGCCATACTGCCCCCCAAGATGAAGGGGAGCGACCTGGGGCTGCGGAAGGTCGTGAACACGGTGTAGCCCAGCAGCTCGCCCGCGGTGATTCCGGCGAGGAGCAGCCCGTAACCCTCCGCTCCGCTCCCCAGCGACTTGGCGTAGGGCGCCATCATGACGCCTATGGGCGAGAGAATGAAGTTAAGCAGCCCCACCATGAACAAAGCCGCGGCGAGAAGCGGCGCCGAGAAGAGCATCTTGACCGTGGCAACCAGCGGGTCGATCCAGCGCCGCCGCAACGAGGCCCGCGGCTCGTTTTTGGCAGGCACGGCAGGGTGCGCTGCTTCTCCCGGCGCTGGAGCAGCAACCTCACGGTTCACCTGGGGTTCTTCGACCAACCGAACGACCAGTGCGGCGACCAGGTAGACGGACACGGTGATGAGCAGCGTTGCCGCCACGCCCAGCGCAGCGACCAACACGCCTCCGAGCGGCATCGAAGCCATACGCAGCAGCTTGGACATGCCCTGAGCCATGGCCGTACCCTGCTGATACTGCTCCCGGGTGAGCAAGAGCGGGCCGAGCGCTTGGCCTGCCGGGGCGAAGAACGATGAAATCAGGTTGTCCACCGCCACGATCGCCACCACGAGGCCGAAGCTGAGGTGGCCGGCGAGCAGCAGCGCCGCGGCCGCGGCGGGCGCGACCATCCCGAGCGCATAACCCGCCGAGGCCAGCCCCACCTTGTGGGCGCGGTCGGCAAGCACCCCCCCGAAAGGCGAAACCGCCATGCCGACGATGGACATGGTGAGCGCCACCCAGGCTACCGAATCGTTCCGCCCGGTGGCCTCCAGGGCCCACCACATCAGGGCGACTTCCATCATGTACGATCCCAGTGCGCCGAACAGGCGGGCGATCAGGTAGGTGCGAAAATTGCGGTTCTTGAGCGGGTGGTTCATCGGAATTCCTCCGGGTCTTCCACCCAGGGGCTCAGCGCGACGTAGAGCAGAACGCCGTCCTCTTGGTCTTCCGTCTCGGGAATCTTGTTCAGACGGGTCCGGAGGTCCACCAGGCTCCGGTACGCCTCGTCGGCCGTCTCGCGGCTCGTTCGCTTCATCACCAGCGTAAAAAAGCCCTGCCCGTTCGTAGCCGCGACCCTGAGCATGCCCTGCTCGACCGTTTCCAGCGCCCCTTTCAACCCCGTCGCCGAAAGGGACGCTGCTTCGTCGGCCAGTTTGTAGATGCGCTCGCGGTATCCGCCGATGTGGCGCACCCCCGCCTCCTCTAGAAGACCGTGGCGCTGCAGGTGTGCGAGCTCCTCGTGAATCAGCGCCATGGGCAGGCGCGTGCGCGCAGACAGTTCGCGAACCGTCGCAGGCGTTTCCAGCAAAGCACGGATCACCGGCCAGCTCGTCTTCCCGATTGCATCTAGGCTTTGCGTCATTGCATCACCTCCATCATTTTTGCAAGCTCCTCCGCGCCCACGCCGACGGCCGTCATGGCCATGGTTTCGGGTTTCAAGTACTTTTCGGCGATGCCGCGCACATCGTCGGGCGTTACGCGCCGGTACCGCAGGGTTTCGCGCGACGGGAAAAACAGATGGTCTTGGAGCCAGTTCGTTCCAAGCCTTCGCGACACCTGAGCGGACTCGGCCTGCTGCAGCAGGTTCATCACGAGCCCTTCAACGGCGCGCGTCGTATCTTCCGCGCTCAAACGCAGCCCGGCGATGGAGCGAACGCTGTCCATGAGGGCTTGGAAGCCCTCCAATAAACGCTTACGCGCGAGCTCGACGTTGAAGAACAAGAGGCCGGCGTTTTCGTAGTGCAACGACCCGCCCAACGCCTCGTAGGCCAGGCCGCGCCTTTGCCGCAGATCCTGGAAGATCCGCGACCTCAACCCGGCGCCGGACAGGAAAGCCAGCACCTCGGCGGCAAAGCGATCCTCTCGGTTCATTCCCGGGCCGGGAAAGGCAAGGAGCAGCCGCACCCTGGGGGAATCGCCCGGGATGGCTACGAACCTGGGCGCAACCTCCACGTACCCTTCATCGTACAGGGGTTCCCCTTTTTCCAGATCGCCAAAGCTTTCGACCCCGGCCATGGCCGCCTCACCCACGTCGCCCGATACGACCACGCGCACGGAATCGGCGGCGGTCGCGCGCGCGGCCCAGGCTTTGATCTCTTTGTGGGTCATTTCGCGCACGGTGGCCTCCTTGCCGAGCACGGGCCGCCCGTAGCCGCCGCGAAACAGCGCCTCTTCGACGATGAGGAACGCCTGCTGCGCGGAGTACCGCCGCCGCATCAACTCGTCGAGGATCACGGGGCGCTCGGCTTCGACATCGGCCTTCCGCAGGCGTGCGGGTTCGAGCAGCGCCCTCGCGAAATCCAGCGCCTTCTCGGCCGCTTCCGCCGGGACCACGATCCTGAGCATCAAGAACTCCTTGCCGGTCCACGCGCCCAAGGCGGCCCCGCGGTTTTCGAGCGCGCTCCACAGCTTCCTCAGCGCACCGCGATAATAAGCGGGGTTGACGAGCAGGTGCTCGAGGTAGTGGGTGACGCCGTTGAGCGCCTCCGGTTCGTACCGCGGCCCGGCGCGCAAGAAGACGTCCACGTGCGTCACCGGCGCATGGACGCGGGGGGCGAGGAGGTAGCCCACCCCGTTGCCAAGGTATCCCGCCGTGTAGCGTTCCACAGGGTTAGCTTGCAACGCACGAGGTTGACCGGGGGTTGTCAAATTGAGTATAATCGTTCCAACATGGAGTATCCCAAGGTGCGCCTACTCGAGGGTGCGCGCAGGATCTGGGTCGAAGCCGCTAGGGATTACGGAACGGCCCATCTGGCCCACGCGTTTCTCGAACGCGCCCCCGAAGGGCACCCGCGAATCTGGATCGAGCTTGGCCGGGAAGCCTCAGGCCGCCCTGTGGCCGTTGGAAACGCCTTCTCCGATGCCGTATACGCGGCGCTGGGGTTGATCCTCCCCACGGGTATGGAGTGGGGGGTCTTGACCGAGCTTTGGTCCAAACAGGCGTACCTCTTTCAGCCGATGGCGATCGCGGTCACGGGTGCGGACCGGGCCGCCGGGTTCGTTGCGCGGCTCATGGAGATCTCCTCGGACGAGGACCGCTGGCTCGTAGCCGCAGAAAACCTGGACGCGTTCGATTCCAAGCAAGCAGAGCGCACCTTGCGCGCAAGCGACCTTCGTCTGGAAATCGAGGACTTTTCCCCCGCCTTCGTCGAAGCCGTCGGACAAGAGATATTGGCTCGGGCCGTCGAGGAGTCGCAGGGCGCTTTCGAGCGTATTATGATCCGGCTGCACCAAGAGGGCGCCGTCCCCGAGCCTATGCGCCCGAGCCCGCGAGGGCCGAGGCTGCTGCTTCCTGAACCCGTGGCCCTCAAACCTGAAGAAGCCCTGGCACACCTGATCGAAAAGGGTTTTTGGAAGGAGGCGCTTGAGCTGGCCGCCGCCCATGCCAAAGAAAAGGTAGGCGAGGTGCTGGCTGCGGGGGCGGGCTACTCCTTCCTGGGGCGGGGCAACGCCGCCGGGCTGTACGAGATCTTGCTGGGCCTGGTCCGAAGCGGGCACGCCGGCGAAGAGGTTTTGCTGTGGCTCGTGGGGGCGGCGCAGCGCCTGGGCAAGCACGAAGGTTTGCGCGACCAAGTGGAAGCCTACCTTGCGGAAAACGAGGCGCCCCGCCTGCGCGCGGTCTATGCCGGCTCGCTGGCGCCGCGCGAGCTCCGGCCTAAAGAAGCGCGCCGGGCCGCAGCGGCGCGCGAAGACGAGCTGACGCTCTACTTCCTCGGCAGGGAGCTGCACGACGCCGAGCTGCTCCTCAAGGCGCTGCGGCTGGCGGAAAAGGCCGGCAGCGCGTACGCCGCGATGCGCAACGCCAATGCGCTCGGAATCGCCTACTCCCAACAAGGCCGGCTGCTCGAAGCCCACCACTACAAGCGGTACGCCTACACGCTCGTGCAGGGCGAGCGCCTGGTCGATCCGATCGCCCGCCTCACCGCGGCGAACAGCTACCTCTACTCGGGGCTGCTGCTGGGGAACCCCGAGCCGGCGCTTTTCGAGGAACTGACGAGTTTCGTAAACCAGCACTCCCTAGGCAGCTGGTGGCGGGCCGCCATGACCACGCTGATCGAGTATTCGTGGACGATGGGCGACCTCGAAGGTGCGCGAGACAGGCTGGATCTACTCTGGGACAGAACTCCGAGAAAAAGCCGCCCCCTGATCGCGCCGTTCGTCGCCCATGCCCTGCGCAGCTGGGGCGTGCCCCGCCGGGCTTTGGACCTGGCCCGCGAAGCCTTTACCTTTTCGCAGGAAGGCGACGGGGTCGCGCGCGCCCAGGCCGAGACGGCCCTGGGAATCGCACGATTTGGAGAACGGGAAGGGGCGTCGCTCGAGCACCTGGAAAGGGCCTACCGCGCCTTTTCGAGGATGGCGATCGAACCGCCGTACAGACTGAAGTTTTACCTCGCCGCGGCCCTGCACGCCCAGGAGCGGAAGGAAGAAGCGCAGCGCATCCTGCGCGAAGCGGAACCGCTGGCGGCCGCCCTGCACGAAAGCGCCCTGCAGCTCTTCGCCCCGCCCGAGGCCCTGCCGCTGCTCGGCCGGGGCGCGCGGTTGACCCTTACCTTTCTTGGCGGACGCCGCGCCCTTTTGCAAGGGGAACCCCTCGAGCTGCGCCGCAGCCATGCGGAGGTGCTCGCCTTGCTGGCCCTGCACCCGAACGGCCTCAGCCTGGGCGAACTGACGGCGCGCTACCGCGATTCGGTGAGCCTGAGCACCGTCAAGTCGACCCTGTCGCGGCTGCGCGAAATCGTCCCCTTGGCTTCCAAACCCTACCGCATCGCCGTCGAATGGAGCGCGGACTTCGTGCGCCTCGTGGAGCTCGTACGCTCCGGGAAGGTGACGCAGGCTCTGGATTTGTACCGGGGCCCTCTGCTGCCCGGGAGCGCATCCCCGGGCATCGAAGAGCAACGCGCGGTCATCGAAGAAACATTAAGGGCCGCGGTGCTGGACCGCGGGGACGGCCCCATGGTCTTCGACCTGGCCCAGCGCCTTGGGGACGACCTGGAAGTGTGGGAAGCCGCCCGCGACCGCCTGCTGCCCGGCGATTCGCGCAGGGTCATCGCCGAGGCGCAGGTGCGTCATCTGCAAAGAGACTACGGGCTTGATTAATTGCCCGTCATCGTGATCACTCGCCAGAACACCAGCGAGCAACATGCACGTCATCAAAACCGCCCACCACCGCCACCTGTTCATCACCGCAACACCTCCTCTACATTGCGCCGCCGCTACGCGGACGCATCCCAAGCCTGGAGTTCAAGGTAGGCCTGCGCCTGCCCCCGCAGCGGCGGGCAGGAGCGCTTGCCGTCGCGGATGCGCACCCACGGGCATGCGTTGCCCTCGCACATCGGCCGGATCGCGCAC
>Ga0256833_1000551_pt1 | contig 28913 bp, 24 predicted proteins | sample 356284metaG_FD_190535 | JGI IMG/M metagenome (GOLD analysis project Ga0256833, IMG submission 190535) | Hydrothermal vent microbial communities from Mid Atlantic Ridge, Atlantic Ocean - 356-284 | ecosystem: Environmental > Aquatic > Marine > Hydrothermal vents | place: Atlantic Ocean: Mid... | reverse complement strand
CATCTCTGTCTATAGTGACCTGGGATATATCCTCTTGGGCAGAATTGTCGAGAAGATTACGGGAAGAGGGCTATTTGAGTTTGTTTCGGATGAGATATTTTATCCCATTGGTTTGGACGGTCTATATTGGCAAAATAGCTCCGATCTACCCATCCAGGCATCCGTGCCCTCGGGATATTGTCCTTGCAGGCATAAGGTCTTAGTGGGCGAGGTCCACGACACAAATAGCTGGTTCCTGGGAGGCACCACAGGTCATGCTGGCCTCTTCGGTACCCTGGAAGCAGTGGAACAATTACTGTTTGTCCTGACCCGTGCCTATTTCGGCCTTGACACGCCTTTACCCATATCTCAAGAGACCATCGCTGTTTTTTTTCATGGGGGAAAGTGCGGTCCCAGAAGTACCTGGAGGCTTGGATTTGATTCTCCCTCTGCCACTGATTCCACTGCCGGCAGTTTTTTTTCTGTCAATAGCATTGGCCATTTAGGTTACACTGGCACCTCTTTCTGGATAGATCTGGATGGGGATATTGCAGTCGTCTTTCTGTCTAACCGGACATTCCCATACGATTCTCCGGCATCCGTGAAGGAGATGAAGGTCTTCAGAAAGAGGCTTCACGATACCATAAGATCCGGCCTTGCTACTGGTATGTGATTAAAGGCCACCTATAAAAATCGCCCTATTTCAAATCCTTAGAGATAGCCTAAAAAGATGGCTTTTCAAAGGCACTTACCGCATCTGTTTCATCCAGGATTATGCGCTCTGCCAGGAAAGAATTTTTATGATTATCCCAATAGTTTTAGAACACCTCTGTTTCCTATCCCCCCAAACCGAAAGGTGATATCTACCTCGGGGTAGATCCTCATGCATTTGAATTGTCTAAAACGACACCTCAGGGCTGGAAAGCGTCATTTTGACCGTATTCTTTGAGAAAGGTGGCCCTGGAGACCTGAAGGTCTCCAGGGCCTGAGATTGGGTGTGGGGAATTTGGATAGGATAGGGCTGGTGTGTCCATCTTGCTATTCTGGTTCATCGTGGCAGAGACTGCAATCTTGGGAAATGGTCTCACCTTTTGAGTTTGAATGCTCTTCGTCATGGCATCTCCAACAGCCATAACCTTCATCCGCCCATTGGTGCCCGAGATGGCTCTTGTAGGTGCCCCAGAATACATTGTTGGCAGGCCAGACATTGTTGAGATAGGCCTGTAGTAGGTAGTTGCCTGCCTGTTCGATTTTTGGCTCATAGGCAGAGGCCGCTTGGGGATTGCGTTTTTTCTGTAGGGCCAAGAGGTCTGGAATCAACTGCTCTTGGGCCTGCTTTCTGCTTTTATATCTCTTGGTCAGCACCTTGAGGCTGTCTTGTTTTATGCCTGGTATTGCAGGATCCAACTTTTTGCTGAGGAGCCCAAAATTTATCACATCTTCCGGCATGGAGTAGATGTGGGTTGGCCGGTTATGGCAGTCTATACAATCCATGACTCTCCATTTGGGCGTATAGCCTTTTTCCGGGTCCACATCAGATTTTATGAATTCGTCAGTAGAGCCGTCGGGTCTCTTGACCCTTATCTTGGATATTCGGGTCCTTTTCTTGTCCATGGCCAGGTATTCTACCTTTACGTCCTTGCTAACATGCCAATGTATTCCCTCGAATTGGTCAGTGACAGGGTTTCGTCCGCCAATGTGAAGGGATATCTCTGTCGCCTTTGGTTCAGTGGAATTGTCATCGGAGGTATAGAATTTTTTCACCATCTTGCCATAAAATTTCTCCGGCCAGTGACACTGTTCACATGTATCCCTGGCAGGGCGTAAGGCCTCCACTGGTGTGGGGATTGGACGAGCATAACTATTTGTTATGACAGCATAGACCTGGCGCAGGCCAGAGATCTTGGCCTTGACGAACCATTCGGCACCTGGGCCTATATGGCATTCGACACAGGATACCCGTGAATGGGGTGATCGCTGGTATGCAGTGTATTCTGGTGCCATGACGTGATGGCAGACCATGCCACAAAAATAGGGAGAGTCCGTAAAGTGATAGCCCTCGTAACCAGCCAGGCCGAAGATTGCTACATTTATCACGGTGAGTACGATGAAGCCTATCAGAAACAACCTGTGTTTGGGGTTACTGAGATCTATCTTGAGGGGTTTTTTCTCCACCCCTGATTTGTGCCATTGGCGACGGCGCAGATAGGCGGCAATAGGTATCAATATGAGCCCTGCCACCATGAACATTGGAAAGATCATATAAATCCACACCCCAACGTATGGGTTCCTGAAAAGGCCAAATAGGTCCGCAATAATCCCGAGCACCATGAGTGTTGCACTAATTGTCGTCAGCACTACACTCATGATCCCCAGCGGGGTACGCCAAAGCCCTCTGATGATATGCCCCCAGGCACTCCGGTGTCTGTGTGGGGTTGGATTTTCGCCTTGATGGTTCTTCCCTGTTGTCATAGACCGTATCTCCTCTCTCTTTCTCTTTTGATGTGCTTATGCATTACAGATATCTCCTACCGCCATTTCTCTCGAGAAAGGGCAAAAGTGGCATCTGCTTTATGTTTCGGGGATGTGATTACCGAATGGTAGATTTGTCATCCCGGAGTCGGGGGGAGAGCCAGGATCGTTGTCTCATTAGAAAGAATCGTCAACGCTGGTCTCCCTTCAAGATTTTCAGGATGTCTGGACCAACTTGGTCTTTTGCCAAGATAACATGGCAGAGATCGCAATCGCTGCTTATGATTTTTCGGGTCTTTTTCTCTCGCAACTTGCCATGACAACGAAAGCATCCAGAGCCGTTGGCATGGCCGAGAAAGCTTTTATATGTACCCCATGTAACGTTCATGTCGGGGAAGACATTTTCTTCATAGGCTCCAATGGCTCCCTGAATGGCCTTTTCCAGCAGACCTGGATTTTTTTGTATCAATTCAGGATAGTTTGTACGGTACCAGTCTTGTAGCTTCCTGGAGATTTGAATCCGCGCCATCTTGGTGGAGCTGTAGTTCCCGGTTATGGCCTTCAGGCTCTGGGCCTTTATATAGGGGAGATATCTGGGAATGAGGTCTGCGGCGATCTTCCGATCCAATGCCTCATCAGGTTGCAAGAATATATGGGTCGGCCGGTTATGACAGTCTACACAATCCATTTTTCTCAGCTTGCCAATGGCTGCTGGTGCAGGATCTTGGTTGGAGTCAGGGATTCTTTCAAAGACCACGTCTTTTTTTCCGCTTTCAACCACCCTGACTTCCGTTATCACTTCCCTGGCCCAATCAGCTGCCCTGTAAAAGACCTGCTGGTGTTCAGACACATGCCAATGTATACCATGAGCTGTCCTGCCTTCTATGTCTCCTGAGCCAACCTTCATGATCATGATGGTCTGGACCTTGGTGTTGTTTTTGTCTGGCAGGAAGCTATCTTTGCTGTAAAGCATGAGTCCTTGAAATTTTTCTGGGCGGTGGCACTCTTCACAGGTCTTCCTGCCTGGTCTCAAGGCCTTTATGGGTGCCAGAATTGGCCGACTGTAAGAGTTGGTCGTGACTGCAAAGAGCTGTTTTATCCCAGTAAACTTAGAACGTTCAGCCCATGTGGCATCCTTCCCAAAGTGGCATTCGACACATGCTACCTTTGAGTGAGGGGAGTTTTTATAGGTAGTATATTCAGGTTCCATCACCTTGTGGCAGAATTGGCCACAAAAGCTGTTGGATGCTGTATAGCGAAATGTCCCATATGCCACGACACCAACCAGGAAGCCGCAAAACAGGGTGATGGCAATGGTAAAGTAGATGAGCCGACGTACCCTGGTGTACCTGCCTGGTCTGGAAAGTTGCTCCTTGAAATATTCAAAGGCATATATGCCCAGGTCTTCCCTGCCCGGCATCAATACAGCACCTACGAAGACGAGAATTAGGCCAAGAACGAAAAGGGGGGCCATGAAGACATAGATGAGAAAACCAAAATATGGATTTTCAATAAATCCGAAATAATCAAAAGTAAAAGATATGGCGAGAACTGGTAGTAGAATGGCTACTATGATGCTGCCGGTTACCGAGATCTTGCTACGTGATACCCAGTTTATGGCCCTTTGGATGATCGTGGAGAAAAACATACCTATTTACTTATTAATTACTGCCATAGCTTTTTGTCTGGAGGGTAAGATATGGGGATATGCCTGGCATAAGCTGTGTTCCACGTGACACGGATTCATGCTGCATCTTGTCCAGGTACACTGGAATCTTCACGAGAGGTCTCTAAATCCATATCGCAGCTAAGCTCTGGTGCCATTTCTCCAAGCTTTGCCTTGCTTTCCCTGCGTTTTTTGGTGACACATTCGTATATGATATCCATCTCTTCTGCATCAAGGGTTTCATTGATTAGAAGTATCTCTGCCAGACTGGTTAGAAAATCCTGTTCATGTCTCAATATATCCATTGCCTCTTGATAACATTCATCTATGAGTCGTTTTACCTCCCTATCGATGCTGCGTGCAGTCTCTTCGCTATATTGTAGGTTGGTTGTCTGGTCTCCAAGGAAACTGTCTTGTAGCCTGGAATAGGAGACAGGGCCAATGCGTTCATCCATTCCCCAGCGGCAGACCATCTTGATTGCTATGGCAACAGCCTGTTCGAAGTCGTCTTCGGAACATGTGGTTTGTTGGTTCAGACATACCTCTTCTGCTGCTCTACCTCCAAGAAGCATGGTTATCCTGCTTCTCAGATAGGTCTTGGAATAGGCATGTCTATCGTTTAAGGGGAGTTGTTTGGTATATCCAAGGGCCTTACCCCTGGGGATAATGGTAATCTTATGGACTGGATCGCTTTCTGGAAGGAATTTGGCAAGTAGTGCATGACCAGCTTCATGGTAGGCCAGGGTCTTTCTATCCTTTTCCCCTATCACAAGTCCCTTTCTCTCAACGCCCATCATGATCCTGTCTTGTGCCTGTTCGAAATCCGTCAGCTCCACCTCTTTTTTCCCTTGTCTGCCAGCCAATATGGCAGCTTCGTTTACAAGGGCCGCCAGTTCTGCACCTGTGAATCCAGGGCAGGATCTGGCGATTTTTTCCAGGTCTACATCCCTTGCCAGGGAGATCTTTTTGGCATGGACTTTTAAGATTGCATGTCTTCCCTTCACATCAGGTGGAAGGATGTTTATTTGCCTGTCGAACCTGCCTGGCCTGAGCAGTGCTGGGTCGAGGATATCGGGACGGTTGGTAGCAGCCAGCACTATTATGGTTTCTTCAGAACTGAATCCATCCATCTCCACAAGCAACGCATTTAGGGTCTGGCCTCTTTCGTCCTGTCCACCGGCGCCAGTGCCGGTCCCTCTGTGTCCACCAACTGCATCGATTTCGTCTATGAATATGATGCACGGTGCCTTTTTTTTTGCCTCCCGGAAGAGCTCTCTAACCCGAGAGGCGCCAACGCCAACAAACATCTCCACAAAATCAGACCCACTTATGCTGTAGAAGGGAACTCCTGCCTCACCTGCTATTGCCCTTGCAAGTAAGGTTTTTCCTGTACCAGGTGGCCCTTGGAACAGGATCCCTTTGGGGATGATTGCACCGAGCCTGCTGTATTTCTTCGGATTTTGCAAGAAATCTATGATCTCCAGTAGTTCATCCTTGACCTCTGGTATGCCGGCAACATCGCGGAACGTGACTGGCTTTACCCCCATTTTGAATTTTACTGCCTTGTCTTTGGCAAATTCATCTGAGGATTCATCCTTCACAGGTTTTTTGAGCAGGGAATACCAGGCGAGAAGGATGAGGATGGTAGGTAACCCGGCGTATAACAGGTTCCACCATGGTGAAGGTCTATCTGGCTGCCCGCGTATTATTACACCTTTTTTGATCAACTCGGGAAGGATCCCTTTTACATCAGGGCAATAAGTGGAAAAGGATCTTCCATAGGCGTCCTTGTATGAGATGACTTGGCCTTTCAACGTGACCTCTTCTATCTCGTTTTTGTCCAGAGCCTGCAAGAATTCATTATAACTTATCTGGGGTATGCGGTTTTCTACATGATGGACCAGTACTATGCCACCAATTAGCAAAGACAGTACAATTAATACGAATACCGAACGAATAAAAAACAACACGATAGACTACTTTCCCGTCGATGGTCTTGGATGATTCCTTTTTAAAACCACATTATAGCCCCTCCAAACAATAAAGAAATAACAACACTTCTTCTCAGGCCCCAATAAACAACACGAGAAATCAGAACATACCTATGCATGTCCCGATTTCTCAAGGATCAAATCTCTATCTCTATATGGAGCAATTGCTCCATGATTGTGACTACAGGTCCAGGTAGTGTGATATTGTCACCACCTGGACCAAGGCCCATTAACCACCAGTGACTGCAGAAAACCAGCTCTTCACAAACTGTATTGGGCCACCGGCTGTAATCAGGCCACTGACGACACAGGCTGCTGCCCAAAGTCCGATCAGGAAAGAAGTTGCACCTCCAAGTCCCATTATGCCGGCCAAAATGGTATTATCAACTCTTGTCCGCTCAGTTGCCCTGTCTTCTGTCCTTGTTTTTACCTTTGCTTCTGTAATTGCACGTCTCACGATCTGCCCCCTTTCTTTTTTAGTCCTTATTTTTTGGCTTGTTGACTTTATGGAATGCTATTTTTGTGCCAAGCCAAAATAAATAATAATTTCAAGAGGATGTTGTGTTAGAGGGGGCAAATACTTGCCACAATGACACACCTTGTTGTCATTTTGGCAAGGCCAGCCAGGGTTTTATCCCAGGTTATGCACTTCAATGGCCTTAAAAAGTAATTCTTTTGAATTTTCATCCAAGAGTGAAGTCCAATTCGTAATGAGTCTTCAGGCACTTGATGCCACAAGGGACCCACAAATTTGCCGAATCTGCTTTGTTGTCGAACACTTGAAATACCACAGTACATGTGCGCGCCCTCTGGCTTCCATATTTGAAAAGTTTGTGATCTGTATAATCCTGTTTTATGTGTTTATCTTCCATTTGTCTATCTTTCTATAGAGGGTTCTAAGGCCGATACCAAGGATGCGTGCTGCCTTGACCTTGTCTCCTCCGGTCTTGTCCAGTGTCTCCATGATCGTCTTTCGTTCCAGTTCCTGAAGTAGGCCAAGGTCTTTATTCTCGGGATCTAACTGAGTGGTATGGTCTGCCAGATATTCAGGGATGTCATCCACATGGATGAGATCTGTTTTAGCCATGACCACAGCACTTTCGATGCAGTTCATCAACTCTCTTACATTACCTGGCCAATGGTATGCGTGTATCAGGCCCAAGGCATCCTTTGTTATTCCTGTAACTGGTTTGCCATGTAGCCTTGAAAATTTGCTAATGAAGTTGTGGACGAGATCATCTATGTCCTCTTTCCGTTCCCTGAGGGGAGGTACCAATATTCTTACCACCCTGAGCCTGTAATAGAGATCTTGTCTGAATTTTCCTTCTTTCACCATTTGGGCGAGATCTCTATTGGTGGCGGAGATAATCCGGACATCGACCCTATAGGTCTTGGTGCCTCCAACCCTCTCAAAGGTGCGTTCCTGCAGGAATCTGAGGAGTTTGACCTGGGTGGACGCTGGCATTTCTCCCACCTCGTCCAGAAACAATGTTCCTTGATGGGCCAGCTCGAAGCGTCCTTTCTTGGTTTTGACAGCACCTGTAAACGCCCCCTTTTCATGGCCAAATAGCTCTGACTCGAGCACACCCTCAGAAAAGGCCGAACAGTTGATCTTGATAAAGGGTCCGTGGGCCACAGGGCTGTTATAATGGATGATATTAGTTATAAGCTCTTTGCCTGTGCCCGATTCTCCTTCTATAAGGACCGTTGCCTTTGTAGAGGCGACCTGCAAGGCCAACTCTTCACACTTTTTTATGGCTGCAGAACGGCCTATAAATTTGAGTTCTGGCAGGCTTTCCTCGATCTTTTTCCTTAGCAGGACGTTTTCTTCCTTGAGCCTCTTGGTTTCCAAGGCCTTTTCGATGAGAAGACCGAGTCTATCCAGATTTACAGGCTTTGTCACAAAATCGTAGGCCCCAGATTTCATGGCTTGGACTGCGCTTTCAATTGTCCCTTGTCCTGTGATTACTATCAGAGGGATCTTGTTCTCCATCCTTCCCATTTCTTCCAATAGCTCAAGGCCGTCCATCTCCGGCATGTCCAGATCTGTCAAGACAATATCCACATCCTTTTCCTTCAAGATATTCAAGGCCTCCACCCCGTCAGTGGCCATCAAGGTGGAATAGTCATCTTCCAAGGCGACTGAAAGGGTGTTTATGGTCATTTTGTCATCGTCGACTATCAGAACTGTTGGTTTCATTGTCATTCTTGCCTTTACTTCTATTTAGAGGGAGCCTGATAATGAATGAAGCCCCTTCTCCTAAGTTACTCTCACATCTTATGGTGCCGCCATGGTCTTCCACGATCCTCTGTACTATAGCCAAGCCAAAGCCTGTTCCATCGGCCTTCTTGGTGAAAAAAGGCTGGAATATCCGTTCCCGATCATTAGGCGGTATACCAGTTCCAGTGTCAGAGACCGTCAAAACCACAATGCGACCTTCTATCCTCGTCTCAATTCTCAGCTTACCCCCAGAGGGCATGGCCTGTATCGAATTTGTGCATAGATTCAAGAGTGCCTGGGTCATTTTTTTATCATCAATGGGTATGTTGACAAGGGATTTGTCCAAATCCGTCTCCACCTGGACATTGGCCACAGCGGCCTTTTGGGCGATCATGTTCGCTATCTCCTCGATGATCTTGTTCAGGTCGTTATCCCTGATGTTCGGTAATGGAAAACGAGCGAAACTTACAAATTCCTCTATGATTTCATTTATCCTGATAATCTCCTTGTTGATCAGGTCGGTCAGCCTGAGCATCTCCTCGGAACATTCTCCTTGCTCATGGCCACATTTTTTTATCTTCTTGTTTAGTAGCTGAAGATTCATGTAAAGTACGTTTAGTGGTGTCTTTATCTCATGGTTTACACTCGTGGCAATCTGGCCCAGTGTTGCAATTTTTTCCATACGGATTAGTTCATTTTGGGCCTTTTTAAGGGAATCCTTGGATGCCTTCAACTGAGATGTCCGCTCTATCACCTTTTTTTCAAGCTCTCTGCTAAACTCTTCCCTTCTTTTTTCATGTTCCTGAAGCCTCTTGGTCATGGAATTAAATGCCTGATACAAGATGCCGATTTCGGTCCGTGTGTTGGTGTGGACCCTTATGTCGAGATTACCTGCCGCTACCTCCTCGGTGGCGGAGGCCAGGCTGATAACCGGCCTCACTATGTTACGCATGAGCATCATGTAGCCAGCAAAGGAGGCAACTATACCCAGGAGGCAAGAGGTGAGATACATGAACAGGATATAATACATCTTTTTATTGGACTCATTGACCTGTCTTTCTATCTTGCGAAAATTTATGGTATTTATCGCCTGAACCTGTTTTTGAATATTATACCCATCTGCCTCTATGAGCTTTAGCATTGCCAGGTCTCTGGTGGCATTGGCCGAAAAATCCTCTTGTATGCTCTTGAGCCTGTTGTCCATGTCAAGCAAATTATCTTCTATCTTTTGAAACAGGATGTTTGCACTCAGACCAAATTCGTCTCCAGTAGCCTTGGTTTCCTTGTATAGAGAGACCCTGTCCAACAGGTCTTGTACAACGAACAATGCATATCTCAGGGGTTCCTTGTCTTTTTTTACCAATGCATTTTCTGCGAGAAAAATGGCCTCCTGGGTCCTATTGTTTAGGCTATGTACCTGTGAGACAAATCTGCTTTCTTTCTTCAGGCTGGCAATATCCACGGCCATGTCTCTGACCAACATTGTACATATCCCGCCAATTGTCATGAGGGCAAAGACGTTGATCAATAAGGCGGTTATAATAAAGTTTCTCAGGCTGTGTTTCATCTTTTGTTGTAGATCTTGAGACGTGCCAAATTGTGCATTTTGGCTCAAAAAAGGAATATCCCTTTAGGACAGTTTCCAGGATATTTCAAGTTTTTTATAGTTGGGATTACTTTTCAAGGCCAGGGTTGGTCCAACTCCTCTGACGGCATTGTGCAGTTTGAAGTCAAGGACTATTTATAAATCACAGGTTGAGAGGAGGATTGTGGCCCGTGTTGACTTCAAATGCCTGAGGACTTGTCACTGATTGGGCTTCACCTTTTGGGTGAAAGCACGATGGGATCAGATAGATGTTCACCAGGCAATCGTTCAAGGGAATTGTTTTTTTCAGGCGTTTGAAATGCATAATCCGGGATCATGTCCTGAGTCTTCCACCACAGCACATGCAGAAGCTGGCCGTGACCGGATTCTTTGTCCAGCAGCTTCCACATATCTTGTACTGGGCACATCTTTCCCTCCTGTGTGGATGGGTGTACTGACGAGAGGTTTCATAGTTTTTGATTGCCTTCAAAAGTGCCTCAGCGCCCAGGTTGGAACAGCAGAGTTGCCTTTTGGATAGACCGTTGAGGGCGTCTGCTACAGCCTTTTTTACCAGTTTTTTTGCCTCCTTGAGACTTTTTCCCTTGACCATCTCGGTAACCTGACTGGAGATTGCCACTGCTGCTACACAGTTGAAGGCCTGATATTTTATGTCCTCTATAGCGCCATTTTTCACCTTTATATAGAAGGTCATCATGTCTCCACATAAGGGATTTGCCATATTGCCAATGGCATCCGCATCTTCCAGGATGCCAATATTATGTTGGTCTGCAAAGAGTTTCATTACCTTGTATCGGCACATGATATGCCCTCCATGCTGTATTCAGGGGCACAGCTTTTTGCCCTGCTTCTCAGCCAGATCTGCCAATGTTATGGTGGATAGCTTTCTCTTGAGGGTGTCGGTCATCAAGCTCCAGACATGCCTGGTGGGGCAATCCTCGCTCCTGTCACACCATTCCGGATAGGTAACGCATGGGGTTACGCCTTTGTCACCCTCCAGTGCAGTTATGATATCCCATATAGTGATGGTGGTTGGAGGCCGGGTGAGTAAATATCCCCCTTTTGGTCCTCTGATGCTCTTGACAAGTCCGGTGCGTTTGAGGGGGATGATCAGTTGTTCCAAGTACTTTACTGAAAGATTTTCCTTTTTGGCAATTTCTCCTACCTGGATGGGGCCTTTGGGGAAGTTGACTGCTAATTCTACCATCATCCGGGTGCCGTATCTGCTTCTGGTGGTGATTTTCATGGTCTTAAGCACCGCTACCAAGAGGTAGGCTGTGTCTCCATCCAGGATAGAAGGCATCTATCCTTTCAACAACTACAAATAAATTCATATTTAGGTTGTCTGCCGTCGTATAATGGGTACTTGTGAATACACTAAGGCCTGTAAAGGCATCTGTATTCCTTCCCTTTCAGCAAATCCTTAAACGCCTATTGCCGTGAGATGAAAGATGATCGGCGGCAGTTCTGGACTTGAGCCATTTCCTTTTAAAAATCATTAAGAATTTTCATTAGATAGCAACTATATTCAAGTAAGTAAAACTTTGGTCTTTTAATCTATACTATTTAGATATAGTATTCAAGAACTATCGTAAAGATTGTTATTAATTAAATACTAAAAGATAGAGTTCTATCATTCCGGGAAGGCATTTGATCGATAAAAAAGGAGAGTGAAAACACATGGATAATATGGATCCTGGAAGAAAACAGCTTTTTGAATCAGGACAGTGTTGTGAATCGAATTGGTACAGGGGGCTTTCTGACGTTGTCAGTAAACTTGCCTCTTCCTGGGATGATACTCATCCCTGGGAGCATGGTAGTGCTATTCCAATGCCCTATCAGGAGGCAGTGCTTCGGATCATCGACAGGGGACGACGTATCTTATTTCCAGGCTATTTCACCCATGCAAGTATAAATGCAGATAATCTTGAGTACTATATAGGACAAGAGCTGTGTATGTTGTTCGAAGACCTTTCCGAGCAGATAGATCTCGCCTTTTGTTATCAAGCCCTGGCCCAGAGCCACCCATCGGACCTGGTCCAGACGAGGGGAAGAAGGCTTGCCCTGGCATTTGTCAAGAAACTTCCGAGCATAAAATCCATGCTCATGTCGGATATAGAGGCTGCAATGGTGGGAGATCCGGCTGCGAGAAGTGAAAGTGAGGTGATTTTTTGTTATCCTGGTTTTCTTGCAATAAGTATATACAGGATGGCCCATGAACTGTGGAGGCTTGGAATCCCTTTTATACCGAGGATAATGACAGAGCATGCCCACAGCCTTACAGGTATTGATATCCATCCAGGGGCCACAGTGGGCAGGAGTTTTTTCATAGATCACGGTACCGGGGTCGTTGTGGGAGAGACAACCATAATAGGAGATAGGGTAAGGATTTATCAGGGGGTTACCCTGGGTGCCCTGTCTGTCCCCAAAAAGGATGTGCCAGGGCTAAGAAACAGGAGGAGACATCCCACAGTGGAAGATGACGTGATCATATATTCCAATTCCACCATCCTTGGTGGAGAGACAACCATAGGGGCAAGATCGGTGATAGGTGGCAACATTTGGCTTACGGAAAGCGTACCTCCTGACACGAGAGTCATTCTCAAGAGACCACGTCTTATATACAAGGGTAGACAAGCCAAGTTCCACGTTGAGGCTTGATTGAGGTGAGGCGGCAGGAATTGAATATCACAGATACCATAGGTGGAACACCCATCGTTCGCCTCACACGTATTACAGACGATAGAGACGTATACTTGTTTGCAAAGCTTGAATTCTTCAATCCGACTTTCAGTCTGAAGGACCGGATCGGCCTTGCCATGATCCAAGCAGCAGAAGATGAGGGCCTCATAGGGCCTGGTAGCATTATAATCGAGCCTACCAGTGGAAATACCGGTATTGCTCTCGCCTGGGTATGTGCCTCAAGGGGGTATGATCTGATATTGACCATGCCTGAAACCATGAGCTTGGAAAGGCAGGCAATGCTTGCCCATCTTGGCGCAAGATTGGTATTGACACCAAGTGAAGAAGGTATGAAGGGTGCTGTGAAAAGGGCAAGGCAAATCTTGGAAGAGTTCCCTGGCGCCTTCATGCCTGATCAGTTCTCCAATCCAGCAAATCCGCAGATCCATAGAAAGACCACGGCAGAGGAGCTATGGAGGGATACCCGCGGACAAATAGATATCCTCGTGGCTGGGGTTGGTACTGGAGGGACCATTACCGGGGTCTCCGAAGTCATGAAGAAACGGAGAGCCTGCTTCAAGGCCGTGGCAGTGGAACCTGCTGAGTCCCCTGTGCTTTCAGGTGGGGATCCAGGGCCCCACATGATTCAAGGGATTGGAGCAGGTTTTATCCCCCCTGTATTGAATGCCTCGTTGATAGACGAGGTGTACCGTGTAACCTGTCAGGAGGCCTTGAACATGGCCAAAAGATTGGCCAGGGAGGAAGGGATTGCCTGCGGTATCTCTTCAGGGGCTGTTTGTCATGCTGGTTTGGCAATCGCCTCTAGATCAGAAAACAAAGGGAAGATGGTGGTGTCGATCTTTGCAGATGCGGCTGAACGCTATCTCAGCACCCATCTCTTTGCTCAATAGCTGCACGAAAAATTATAGAGTAGTATAGCTTATCTAAGATTATGTACTTCAACCCGGATCATGCAGCTCGCAAGTTTGCCGAATCTGCTTTGTTGTCTGGCACCTGGAGTAGCAATGTATGTCTTCATGCCCTCCGCCTTGCATATTCTGAAAACTTATGAGCTGCATTACCTGGGTTTATCCTTCCTTTTGGCGATTTTTGTATTAATTTAAGTCGTATAAGAGAGTGAGTTTTTTAAACTAAATTTTTATGTATTTACAATGGCAGAGGGGGAAGATCCATGTCAGAGGAACTAAATGTATCATGTGCGCGGCCAATTGGCAGCGAAGTAGATCAAGGGATAGATGACTCCTTTGTTATTGAAGGGGCAGAAGCAAGTAAGGCCAAAAAGGAGGAAACGACCATGATAATGGTAGGAAGGAAGGCACCAGATTTCAGCGCTCCAGGTTATCACGATGGCAAATTCGTAAACGTGAAGCTTTCCGATTTCCAGGGTAAGTGGGTTGTTCTTTGTTTCTATCCTGGCGATTTCACCTTTGTCTGAGCAACAGAGCTGGCAGCAGTTGCTGCTAAGTACAAAGACTTTGAGGATCTGGGAGTAGAAGTCCTTGCCATGAGTGTCGATTCCATGTTCGTCCACAAGATGTGGGACGAAGAGGAACTTTCGAAGATGGTGGATGGAGGCATCCCGTTCCCCATGCTCTCCGATGCAGGTGGAAGGGTCGGAACCCTTTACGGCGTCTATGACAATGAGGCAGGGGTAGAGACAAGGGGGCGCTTCATCATAGACCCTGATGGAGTGATCCAGGGTTATGAGGTCCTTACACCCCCAGTGGGAAGAAATGTGGCAGAGTCCTTGAGACAGCTTCAGGCCTTTCAGCTCATCAGGGCCAAGAAGGGCGCAGAGGCCACACCGTCCGGTTGGAAGCCTGGCAAGGCCACTCTCAGGCCAGGTCCGGATCTGGTGGGTAAGGTGTGGGAGGTCTGGAAGGTGGATCAGGCCTTTGAAGATTAGCCGCTGAAAAGAAAAGATAACACTTTCTACTTCAAATAGGTGGCTGGCAATAGACATTGACATGATACGTGCCGTCTGGTTCAAGGCCGAATCCAACCAATTGATGGGTTGTGCACCTTGATTTTGACGGCGGCCATGCGTCCATGGCCTTCAGCCAAGGGATATATTGACTATCGTCGAGTTCAATGTGGTGAAGGAAGCCATTCATGGCATCAAAGACTCGGTAATCACTTTCCATCCACTGCGATACGCTGATATCGGCCTTGAGCCCCATAAGCTCACCTGGCAAGAACTCGAGCGATATGAAAAAGGCCTTTTCTGGATAACTTGCCCTTTTCTCATAAGGGAACGAATCCAACATCTTTTCCACATAGGGGATTGAATCGTCCAGCCCAACAGCCTTGAACCATTTTGTCAGCCACCCATACCTCACCTGTGCTGATTCAAAATATGCCTTCACCCTTCCCGGCATCCCATTTGGCAAGACATCTATTGCCAAGCCCGACGGCCAGGAGTCCCTTGATATCTTGCCAGAGAGATCACAAAGCCTTTGCAATGATACTTGGCGTCCGAGGGACTGTAACACCATGCCGATCTTTTTCCAGCGATCAAAGGCATCACCTGCATCTATATTTAGGTAGATCTTGACGAGGATCCCTGCCTGATTCGCGCCTATGGCAAGCCACAATGCGCTGAACCAGTCCTTGGGCCATTCATATTCCCTTGGCATTGCATGACGTAAGAGAGAATTCAACCAGTTCAACTTTGGTATGTTCAACAGCGAACAAACCTCCTGAAGCTTTTCCAGGGACAACCTGTAGCGACTCTTGCAGCTGGTTCCAGGCACTCCTGCTTCACAAAGAAATCTGAGGGAGGGAGATTTGTTGTCTATGCATAGGCTCCATTGGAAAGGTAGGCCGTTTGGGTTTATCTGGGCCAACCCTGTAAAGGGTGGAATGGCCGGACGTTGCAATGCCTCTGATGTCAAGATTTCAAAGATGGTGTTCAGGAGCTCTGATGTCTCAACGTTAAGCCCAGCCCATTGTTCCAATGAGCCGAGCTGTCTTCTAACTATATCATACAGGTCCACGGGGACCTTCTCCTTCATGGATCCGATACCATATTCTGTCCTTAAGAGCCAGTCTCTTGGATGGTTATGATCCCGTCTTTGCCTTTTGTGCCGCTGGTACCAGTGGAACCATTTTGTCCCGGACTCCCATTGGAACCGCTTGGATATCCATTGCCCGCTTGGCCACCGGCGCCTCCATGACCAGCTGCGCCGCCAAGGCCTCCTGGGCCGCCTTCAGCATTGCCATTGACCGATCCAGTGGTTACCCTGGCTGCAATTACTGTGATGTTTCCCCCGTCTCCGCCATTTCCACCTTGGCCGCCATTTCCCCCACGTCCGCCATTGCCACCATTGCCACCTCTGCCCGAATGGTCACAATCCTTTTTTTCTCCACCATCGCCACCATTGCCTCCTGGGCCTCCTGATCCGCCAGACCCTCCATTACCTCCACTGCCGCCACGCGTATCTATGTCTACTCCGACTACGAAGTCCGATACCCTGAGTATTACATCGCTGCCATTTCTGCCATCCTGCCCGTTTGTTCCACTGGAGCCATTGGTACCAGGGCCTCCGTCTTGTCCTCTTCCTGGGTTGGTATTCGACGAGTGCCATGGGCAGTCTCCAGATGTACCCTTTACACCATTGAAACCATGAGATCCGTCCGTTCCATTAATGCCATTTATTCCATCTGATCCTCTTGCAATTACATTTGGCATGATTTCTACTCCTTTTGATTGTCTCGCTTAGGCTGATAACCCCAATTTCAGCCTGGTTGATAGATTAGAGAAGCCCCTCGAATGAAAAACAATCAAAGGTAGTAGGGCCTTCACATATTATTCTTCCTCTGCCATAAAGTCGTATCCTGCGTGCGTAAACGGCATGTGTATCTGCTGCAACCGTGAGCGTTCCATTGTGGTGCACAATGATATCCTTAAAATATGGGATGAAGACCAAGGCATTTTTCAGTTGTAGATATTCATTTATCGTTGCCTTCCACTGTAGTACCTGGTTTGAATCACCATATATGTATGCTTCGGTGGCCATACGTGCCATCGCCATCAATTCTTGCCTTTCGTCTTGGCTGATGTCATTGGAAGAGAGGAGTTGTGGGGAAATAACCCTGGATTGGAGCCTTCCTATGTCTAATCTCGACGGCATGGCGGGTGTGAAGTATAGTTGCTCATGCGGTTCTGTTTCTCCAAGACCCTCCCTGTCCAATGCATCTGCTTTGCTGCTTCTGGAGTCAATGGAGGGGATGCCAAGTATGTCCTTGAGCTCATCTACCGATCCAGGTTGAATCTTCCTGTAAAGGGGGCGCAGCCCCTCATTCTTATAGGTTAGTATCCTGCTTTCTCCTTCCTGTACTACGTAGTCTTGTAGTTTTCCGGTATGCTCCAATTCGACTCCGTACTTGGCCAGTACGTGGCTTCGCTGATCTTTCCTCAAAGAGTAACCCTTGGTTTCTTTTGCTTCAGTCATGGTTTATGGCCTCCTTTTTCGAGTTTACTGGAATATTCTCGCTCAATACTTGTTTATGCCAATTACATGGACCATGAATCCCCCATCGTATTTTGCCTCAACTGTCTCGAACCTTTTTGAAAGCATTTCTGTGAAAAGCTTTAAAGGTGGACTCGTCATATGGTGTATTCCGCCCGAATCTTGGTAGGACCACTTACTAAAATCGGGACGTTTCGGAATGACTTGGAAGCCTGTTTGACTTGAATAAAAGGACTTGTTGAAAGATTCTACATAGTCAGGGAGCAGCACTTCCAAATAGATGGCACCACTTCGTTTTGTCCATTCTATGGCTTTTTTTATAAAGAGTTTTATATCCACTGTACTGTTTAGATAGCAGTATCCTGCCCAAAAATTCGTTACCAAGTTAAAGTCCTCTTTTTTTAATACAATCTCCAATACATCAGCCTGAATAAATATGGCATCAGGATTGTACCTGCTTGCACGTTCTAATTGCGCTCTACTCAAATCGATCCCTATTTTCTTTATATTTGCTGGGAATTGAGAAAAATGCCATCCTTGTCCACAGCATAGATCGAGCCATCTTTTTTCATTTGATTTGATATTTCTTAAAATTCGTCTTATATTTTGTATGTTGAGATAGTGTTTGTCTTTCCATGGCATCAAATAATATTCATTATATCTTTCTGAATAGTTTTCGTTATATAAAGATTTAATTTCTTCAATTCTATGCATAGTTGTTCTGCCTTTTCATATCTCAAAGATGTCAAATTGGAATGCTTATGAACAAATATCTGCCCCTATAGATCTAAGGGAAATTCTTGGAGCAAGTCGTTTAGCTTATCAGTAGAATTGGCTGCAATGGTTGTTCCCGCATACATAAAAGGCAAATCATCGGGCCGTCTAAGGCCATTTTTTGGAACCAAGGTCTGCAATGGAGATGGGAAGGTGTGAGATGGGAAAGTGGAGGCAGTGCTTTAGGATTGAATGTTATTGATGGATCCTCTCCACAAGGGTCAAAAGAGATTCATTTAATAAATAGCCATCTCCACAGCTAAAAGTAAAAATATTAACAATCTAATTTTTATTCTATCATAATTGTGGTTGATGGCAATGATAAAAAAACAATCTTGTCCCGAGCAGTAATAATTTCCTGGATTATTTCAGATTATGCAGCTTGCAAAATTTTTGGAGGATTCGAAATAGAACCCAAGTAGATGTACTTTGACTTTGGTGCCTCAACTACCAGTAAACAAAGCAGATGTTATGAAATTGCATGCCTCTTGCCGCCTCAACTCCCTGTTTTGTAAGTAACTGCGGCTCCTTTCCTTACTTCCCCAAGGATTATTGATTTCACAAAAGGCCTGGTTTTCCCCTACCGGTTTTTGGGAGGTCAATCAGAGGGAGGGGGGTTGATCCCCTTAATGGAACCTGCTTCATGGGTATCCCCGTGGCCTGGGATCTGCTTTGATGTGAGAAATCTTTGTACAAAGCGGGTCCTGAAATAGTCTGCCTTTTCTATGGTGTGCGGAGTGCAGGGTAGCCAAAGATACGATGCAGGCACAGGACGGGTCTCTATGATTTGAGGATATAGTATCCTTTTTATCTTGGCAGAATAGGGGGGCACAGGCCTGGGAGGTCTGAGGGCATCAGTGATGGTTACCTCGTCGCTATTTTCGTATGAAATGGAGAGATCCAGGATGGGTCGTACAACACAGAGACGATATAGGTTGTCTATGCCAAGGATAACCGGAGACCATCTCCTCTGTTCGAAGGCGGCAAACCAGAGACCAGGATATGGTCTGGCATGTATTTTATCCGTCATGGTGATAGCTGCTTCTGGCACCATCTCAGTAGTATGGGCCCATTCATTCACGATCTTCTCTATCTCGCTACTACCTTGAACCTGCAGGAATTGCCATTCTTCAAGGTCGGGGTCATCCTGCCTGAGGAGATTTCGGCCAAGATCGAGGGCAGACCACACGGCATGACATGTTGCACATGTCACCCTTTGTCGGTCTTGCTCACGGTGGCCAATTATCTTCGTGTCGAGTACGTGGCATCTGGTGCACTTAACCTCCTGGCATTCTGGTCCGTTCTGGCATAGGCCCTTGTGAAACGGCTCAAGGCCATGACAATCGAGACATGTCATGCCGGCTTTTTTGTGTATGTCCCCTTCCATTGATATCCATTCCACACCATAGGGCCTGGGGACATGATGACCTTTGTAGAGAGGGGCCCTGAAATCCTCGGGATAGTCTTTCTCAAAACGGCCTTCATAGTCCCAGCCTATGAAATTGGCATAGTGACAGGAAAGGCAGTTCTTTTCCCTGGGCCGTTTGAATATACTATGCCCGTGGCTTTCAATATCCATGTGGCAGGCAGCGCAGCCTGTGCCTCGATGGGTACATCTATAGGAATCACCCTGGTAGTAGACGTGGCACCTGAGGCATCTCCTGGCGAGGGCATCCATGACAATGGCCCTGTTGTCTTTTGGCTTTGCAAAACCAGTGATTTCAGTGATTGGAGGTGGGCTGTCTCCAGGGAAAAAGGCCTGCCAAACAGCACCTATCTCTCTTTCAAGACTATAGTGAATGGAATGCCTGGCAGAGCTGTCCTCCCGTGGATGGCATTTTGCGCAGAAAATCTTGGAGTTTCCAGGGGAGGCCGGGTCTCTTACAAGACCTTTGTGGGCTTGGGCCATTCGATAACCTTTTGGTTGGCCCCTATGGCATTTGCTACACTTGAATGCATGGTCAGGGTCGAGCCTGACATCATGGCATCTTTGGCATCCATGTTTCCCAAGGCCTGAATCTCCCTCAGGCGGTTGACAGCCGACATTCAAGATGGACAGGAAAAGGGCCAAGGCAAGGATGGAGATGCGCAACTGGACAACACTGGTTTTTGATGAAGATTTCAACATGATTCCCTGGCGGCTGAAGAGCAAATCGCGTTTATAACTCGAGTCAACAAGGGCTTTCCCCTTTTTAAAGACAGCTTAATGGGATAGAGTGCTCTTTCCAAGTGTCTTTCAATGTTGAGACATGGTGGTGAAACTATTATGCAAGGATGAAACATCCCATGTTGGCTTGGGCCTTTGGTCCTGAACCTGCTTTGGGATAAAGGCTGGGTATTTTGAGGAAGGAAAATGGCCTTGAGATTTAAAGGGTATGACGAGGCTATCTCTTATCTGGATAGGTTTCAATTTCATGGATTTCGGTTGGGGCTCGAAAGGATTGAGGCAGTACTCAAGGAGCTTGGTGATCCCCAGAAGGCTTATCCCTGTATCCATGTGGCTGGAACAAATGGGAAGGGTTCTGTCTGTGCAGCCCTGAGCTGTGTACTTGAAGAAGCTGGGTTGAGGGTGGGCTTTTATTCCTCACCGCATCTTTACAAACTGAACGAAAGGTTTCGCCTTGATATGGAACAGGTCTCCGACAAAGAACTTGTCCAACTCATTTCAGATATTGCTTGCCTTGTGGAGCAGGGATTTGAGTTGAGCTATTTTGAATTCACAACCGCCATGGCCTTTTCCTGGTTTGCGAGAAAAGAGGTGGATATAGCAATCATCGAGACTGGTCTTGGTGGAAGACTCGACGCCACAAATGTAGTTATCCCTAAGGTGTCTGTTATCACCAATATCTCCCTGGAGCATCAGGCATATTTGGGAACCAGTCTTGGGGACATTGCCTATGAGAAGGCAGGTATCATCAAGACAGGGATCCCGGTTGTTATCGGGGACGTGGTACGAGAGGCAAGCTCGGTATTGATGGAAGTGGCAGCCAGAAAGATGGCGCCTGTCATAGCTTTTGACAGGGATTTTCACATAGTTCAAAGGCCTCGCTGTATATTTGATTATTCAGGTGCCAGGCTTGAGCTGCAGGGGCTGTCCTTTGGCCTGTATGGGGGACATCAGTTGAGTAATGCAGCTGTCTGTCTTGCAGCCATTGAAGAGTTGATAACTCAAGGTGTCGACATAGGAGAAAATGCGATACGATGTGGTCTTTCCAGGACATTTTGGCCAGGCAGGAGCGAACTTTTTGTCAAGGAAGGGCGTAAGGTGTTCTTCGATGGTGCCCATAATATGGCAGGTGTGGTGGCACTAAAGAAATTGCTCCTTGCTTGTCGATCAGACAGGCTTTTGCCTGAGAGGATGTCTCTTTTATGGGCCTGTTCCGACGAGGGAGGGGATAAAGACATATCTGGCCTTTTAAGGGAGATAGCCCCCCTTTTTCAGCAAATAGTGATAACTGAGCCTGTTGGGCCTCGGAGGCCTGTAACCATTGAGCAGTGGCAGGCTGCGGCATGGAGGTTCAATGCCGGGTTGGAAAAGGAGTGGGAAACAGCCCTTGCCTGTTTGCTTGAAGACATGGGAGAACACAGCCTACTTGTGGTTTCTGGTTCCTTGTATCTGATAGGGCCGGTTAGAAAAAGGTTGATGGATCAGGGCTTTGTTAGGATACCATTTGATGGGGTGCGATGAGAAGGAGTCCAGGTCTTTTTCTATAGTGTTAAGAGGGGAATAACCAGCTATTTTTTTTGTATTGGAGATACAGATTCATGCATGCCCAGGATTCGGTCTTATAGGATAAACGATGAAGCCTTTTCCATATAATCCAGATCTTATCCATTTTGCAGTCACAGTGGTGTTCAGCTTCCTGCTTGGCCTGGAGATAAAGACCTATGGTCAGCAGATAGAAGAGGAAGAGTCTCCACATTTCATCGGCTCGGCACGGACATATACATTTCTCGGGATACTGGGTTTCATCTTTTACCGTCTCGACCCTGGTTTTCTGGTATATGTGGCAGGCCTCTTGGGTTTTACAGGTGTATTTATGCTATATTACCATAGGAAGCTCGAGGACCAGAAGACAAGTATCCTTCTCTATCTGCTCGGACTCGTAGTCTATAGCCTAGGGCCTTTGAGTATGCATTATACACTATGGATGCCGGCACTCTTGTTTGTGCTCACTGTTTTCATACTCAATGCAAGGCAGGCGATTCATGATATCAGTACCTCTATAAATGCCAGGGAAATTGAGACCCTTGGCAAGATGGTCCTTCTGTCCGCAGTCATCTTGCCTCTGCTACCCAACAAGAATGTGCTTCCCCTTGTCCCCCTTTCTCCATTCAAGATCTGGCTGGCCGTGGTGGTAGTCTCTGGTATCTCCTATGGGGGTTATATTGCCCAGAAATATTTTTTTGGAGACAGACAATATCTCCTGACAGGCTTGGTGGGCGGGTTGTATTCCAGTACGGCTGTGACAGTTGTGCTTTCAAAGAAGGCCAAGGAGCTCGGTGGTTCTCCCATCTTGACCGCAGCAGTGATTGCAGCTACTGCCATGATGTATTTTAGGCTCATAGTGGTTACCGCCCTTTTCAACCTTCATATTGCAAAGACCCTGCTCATACCCCTCGGTCTGCTGGGCCTGGCCTGCCTGGCTGTTGCCCTGGTCTATGCCAGGAACAGGGATGGAAGACAGAGCCGTATTCATATGGAAGACAAGAATCCCTTGGAGCTTGGGACAGCCTTTGCCTTTGCAGCCCTCTTCGTCATAATGATCGTGCTCACGCAGTTTATTACCTCTCATTATGGGTCTTGGGGGCTTAATGCATTTTCGTTCATAGTAGGTTTCTCAGACATTGATCCCTTCGTGCTTTCGTTGCTTACTGGTAAGTATGCAGTAGGGTTGGAGAAAATAGCCACTGCCATCGTCATCGCCACGGGCAGCAACAATATTCTCAAGGCCCTTTACAGCCTTTGGTTTGCTGGTATGAAAGACGGAAGACATGCTGCATACTGGTTGTTGTTCTTTGGCTCTCTCACGATAGCCATCTCCTTTCTGATTTGATGGTCGACCAGCAATATCTATCCCGGATCGTCCTGCTCCAAATGCCTGAGGAGTTGTCACGACTTCTACTTTATTCTCAGGTGAAGATACCATGGGATCAGATGCATGCTAACCATGCAATTATTCAAAAGAATTGTCTTTCTCAGACTATTGAAGAGTATGCTCTGGGCCCATGTTCCACGTGGCACCTTTTGGGAGTGAGTTTCAAGTGCTTCTGTCCGAGGCCAAGGCCTGCAACCGGCGTGGTTGTCCAGCTAACAAAAAGAGGTACTGTCGTTCATCCAGCACTTTTCTTTTCACCTGTTTCATTGCCTGGCGGTACATGGCAGCATGACCCAACCGTCCTCTTTTGATGGCCCCAGTTTCCAGTATGGATAGCCTCTTTTGTATCTCCACCTCTATCCTCTGGTAGAAAAGGGGGTCATCCTCCTCCCCCAGGGCCTTTATGAGCGAGAATACCCTGAATCGGTCCATTGCAGGATATCTCATGGAAAGCTGATCACTGTGGCCTCCATAGCGTATTACATCTTGGTGCCTATCCAGCCCTATTGGGTGATGTCTCGAGATCCGAAGCCAAAGGTCATAATCCTCACATGCGGGTATTCTGGCATCGAAGAGGCCATATTTTTTCAGGAGATCCCTTTGAACAACGCTACAGGAAGGGCTCACCATGCATCTTTCGAGGCATGGGTTCCAGATCCAGCCTGCTTTTTTCTCATGATAGCGGCGCTTGTTGACCCTTTTGCCCTTTCTTATCCAGATCTCATCACATTGGAATATCTCCAGGAATGGGTATCTTTCCATGAAACGTGCATGGTGGAGTAACTTGTCTTTATCCCATTTGTCGTCAGAATCAAGAAACGACAGCCATTTGCCCCTCGATGCCTCTACACCTATGTTTCGTGCTGCTGACACCCCTTGGGGCCTGCCAAGAGAAATGGAGACGATCCGGTCTCCATATGACTTAAGAATATCCGCTGTCCTATCAGTGGAACCATCGTCAACCACTATTAGCTCACAAGGAGGTAGGCTCTGGCAGAGGGCAGAGTCGATGGCCCTTTTTATGGACCAGGCCCTGTTGTGCACTGGGATGATGACAGAGACGTCAGGAGGGCTGGAGGGGGGCTCCAAAAAGCCAAGGAGTTTCTTCACTTGCCATACTACTTTCCCAAGGCGTTTTTTATAGTCGGCTGGCGTGGTGGATGAGCAGTTATCGGTTATCACCTTGAGACAACAAAAGGGCAGACCATGTTCGGCAAATATTGTGTGCTGGAACCAGGCCTCCATGTCTACAAAGGATGAATAGGTTGAATCTCTGCAAAGGAGTGATCTGGGTAGGCTTTGTACTTCCTTTACCCTTATCAGGTTGGAAGGAGAAGGGAAGGGAAGGTATTTAAGACAACGGATGTGGTGGCCTTCTGGACCAAGGGTAAAGGCGGGGAAGATCGTGTCTCCTGGTTGCCATTTCGGCCCTTTCGAGTTTAGTCCACAGGTACCAAGATTGATTACCGCCCAAGGTTTGAGATATTGGATAATGATCTTTGCCGTCTCTTTTGCATTCTCCGGCCCTACACCAGTTATGACAAACAAGACGGTGGTATTGGGATATTGGCGGAGTATTTGGGAAATGCCGCCAGACATAAGCGCCTTGGTTGTGATGACTGGATAGCCTTGGCCCCTTATCCAAGCTATTGGCAGCTCTTTTTTTGAGGCCGATGTAAAGACGAGTTTAAAGGTTGAGGTCGATGATGTCTTCATGGCATCAGGAGGTAGATGTCAAGATAGGCCAGGGAAGAGTCCTTTGATTCCAGCGGTCATGAACTCAACAGCTATGGCAGCAAGAAGAAGGCCTAACAGCCTGACTGCGATATTTATCCCCGTGGTCCCAAGTTTTGCCCCTATGGGTACTGCCAGCCTGAGTACTGTCCAGACGATCAGGCCAGAGATCAGGATGACAATACCCAGAGCGCCGAGTTCCAGGAGGTTTTTGGCTTCATGGGCATAGACGATTACCGTGCTGATGGAGCCTGGTCCTGCCAGCAAAGGGATGGCCAGGGGCACTACAGCTATGGACTCCATGTCTTCGGCCTCTTTTGCCTCGTCTGGGGTGTGCTTGGCATGGCTTGTCTTGGCGTGGAGCATGGAGATTGCCATCAATAGGATGAGAATACCTCCTCCTACCCTGAATGAAGATATACTTATGCCAAAGAAATCGAGAATAGCCTCTCCAGAAACAGCAGCCACCAAAAGGATCAGCGTGGTGGAAAGGGCTGTTACCCCTGCTATGGTACGTCTCTCCCTGTTGTCTTTCGACGATGTCAATCCAAGAAATACTGGTATGGCCCCAATGGGGTTCAGTACGGAAATGACACCGGTAAACATCTTTACATATTGGAGATCCATCTGATGAGTTGTCACGGCGTTCTCTCCTTTTTGTGAAATGGCCGGTTGGCTCTATCAAGGGCTATACAACGGCCTGGGTACAATATATTCCATTAGAGATTTTTGTGCTGGCCAATCTTTTTGACATTATTTGAAATAATCCTGTCAATTTTTGTCAGGCTTTTTCCGATAAGCAGAGAAAAAGAGGGATTCAGAGGTACTTTATCGGTTTTTTTTCAGCATATAAAGATAGTTGAGGTCTTAACTTTATTCATCTTGCATGAAATTTTATGTCACAGGGGGAAAAATGCTCTCATCTTTGGTGTCTGAAAGTAAAGCAAATGGCCAATATGATGATTGTTCGTCAAAACCAAAGGTACTCGTGGTGGACGATGATTCGAGCCTAAGGGAGTTCTTGGAGATCTTTCTGGCAAAGGAGGGCTATAAGGTGGCCTCTGCGGCCAGTGGGGAAGAGGCTGTCAAGGAGGTGAAAAAAGGGGGGTACAGCCTCGTGATTACCGATGTGCGTATGCCCGGTATGGACGGTGTAGAGCTTCTCAAGGGCATAAAGGCCATAGATCCAGGGCTGCCAGTAGTTCTTATTACAGCTTTTGCCTCCCTTGATGCTGCCGTCGTGGCCATGAAAGAGGGGGCATGGGACTATCTTACAAAGCCCTTCAGGATAGAAGAGCTTCGAGATGTGGTAGAAAATGCCATTTCATCTCGTCAGGATCAAAATGTGAAGCCCATAGAGACGGAAGACAAGGTCTATAAGCTTGACCAGATGGTGGCAAAGAGCCAGGCAATGCTCAAGATCTTTCAGCTTATTCCCAGGATAGCTTCCAGCCCTTCGAGTGTGCTCATAACCGGTGAGAGCGGTACAGGAAAGGAGTTGGCTGCAAGGGCTATACACAACCTTGGAGACAGGAAGGACAAGCCCTTTGTGGTGGTGAACTGTGGAGGGATTCCGGAAACACTCCTTGAAAGCGAGTTGTTTGGTCATAAAAAGGGTTCATTTACCGGGGCAGACAAGGACAAATTAGGCCTTTTTGCCATTGCGAACAAGGGCACTATCTTCCTGGATGAAATAGGGGAATTGCCAATGGCGCTCCAGGTCAAGCTATTGAGGGTGGTACAACAGCGTTCTTTCATACCAATAGGTGGTACTTCACCCATCGATGTCGATTGCAGGATAATTGCGGCTACCAACAGGAACCTTGAAAAAGAGGTGATGGAGGGGAATTTCAGGGAGGATCTCTATTATCGCCTAAATGTCATCCAGCTCAGGATGCCACCTCTCAGGGAGAGAACAGAGGATATCCCCCTTCTTGTCCAGTATTTTCTCGACAGGTATGCCAGGCGCCAAGGTAAGTCTGTGCAGGGTATATCCAGCTTTGCAATGGAGGCCCTTCTTCAATATCCATTCCCTGGAAACGTGAGGGAGTTGGAAAATATCATAGAAAGGTCTGTGGCCCTTTCCACATCCAGCCTGATCCTTCCAGAAAGCCTCTATATTGCCAAGCATAAGCATGGCAAGGACTTCTCCACGAGAAAAGCTCAGGGCCAGCCAGAGAAATATCGGCTCCCTCCGGAGGGGCTGAATCTCGACGAGTTCCTGGGACGCATAGAAAAGGACCTGCTTATTCAGGCCCTGGAAAAAACAGGTGGAAGAAAGACAGAGGCAGCCAAGCTATTGGGTGTCAATTTCAGGTCTTTCAGGTACAGGCTTTCCAAATATGACATCAACTAATTCTCATAAGCTCTTTCTCTATATCACAGGTGGCAGGCTGGTCCTGTTTTCACTCATATTGGTGGCCTCCTTAGCCTTTCCTCGGGCATTTCCCTCGGCCAGTGCCGTGACCTATATGTCCATGCTTTTGGGAGCGGCCTTTTTTTTCACTGCCCTTTATGTCTACTGGTATAGGAAGAGGGGGCTTACGTCCTGGCTCAAGAATGTCCAGACTGCCCTCGATGTATTGCTCGCCAGTGTGACCGTTTACCTCACGGGTGGTGTTGAGAGTCCCTTCACCTTTCTCTATTCAGTGGCCATTGTAACCGCATGTCTTTTGAGCCCTGGGCGGATCGGTAGCCTTTCGGCCATCCTCAGTACCATGTCTTATGGCCTTGTATCCGTTCTTACGTGGGGATCAGTTGGCCAGGAGAACCAGGCAGCCTTTACTTTTTTTCTAAATATGGGGGCATTTAACATTGTTGCAGTACTGGCCATATACCTGACTAAGAGACTTGGCCAATTGGAGGAAAGGCTTTCCCTTACCACAAAAGACGTCTTCATGTTGGAAGAGATACAGCGGCACCTGGCAAACAGCCTGAAGTCTGGGCTGATTACCGTGGATCGCAAAGGACGGGTCCTCTATTACAATATTGCCGCCCAAGAGATTCTTGGCAAGATAATAGAAAATTCCTATGGTTGCTCACTCGATACCTTGATACCTGGTAATTCGGATGTTATCTCACGTTGCCAAGACGATACCTCCCCAGAGTCCAGGGTTGAGCTTGCCATAGATGTGAACGGGGAGGAGAAGGTATTGGGGCTCTCCTGCTTCGCAATCAAGGACAATGAGGGAGTTTTCTTGGGTCATGGCCTGATATTTCAGGATATCACAAAGATCAAGGCCCGCCAGGAGAAGCTTCAGTTGATAGATCGGCTTGCTGCCCTCGGGGAGATGGCAGCAGGTCTGGCACATGAGATCAGAAATCCCCTTGCCTCTATCTCCGGTGCTGCAGAGTTTCTTGGTCAGTCGGACCTGGTTGTGGCAGAAGGCAAGAGACTCGTAGAGATAATCCAAAAGGAAACGGAAAGGCTCAACCGTCTGACTGGTTCATTTTTGCTCTATGGCCGTCCTGAAAAGAAAAAGGCCGAAAATATCCTGGTAAAGGATGAGCTATCCTCCATCCTCATCTTGTTGCAGCAAAGGAGACACATCGCAAAGGCTGAGATCCAGATGGATATCCAGGAAGGGTTGACCATTACTGCCGATCCCCATATGTTCCGTCAGGTAATGCTGAATCTGTTGTTGAATGCCTTTCAAGCACTGCCACAAGAGGGAGGCAGCATACGTCTTGCTGGAAGGAATTCTGGCAGCGAGATATGTATCCAGGTGGAGGATAATGGTGACGGGATAGACAAAGGGGCACTCAAGAAGATTTTTGATCCCTTTTACACCACCAAACCAGAAGGCACGGGATTGGGTTTGTCGATAGTACACCGAATAATGATAGAGCTTGGGGGGCAGGTCTCGGTGCAATCTGAAAAGGGGAAGGGAACGGTCTTCCATCTATCATTCCCTGCCGAAAAGGGGAAGCAACTCCAGGGAAATAACAGGTAATGCTACAGGATTCATGATATAATAGAGGTTCTGATTGATTGTTCATCAGCTGAACCACCTGTTTTTTTACCTGGATTATCCAGCTTGAAAGTTTTCCGAAGATGCGAGCTGGAGGGCACGTAGAGACATACTTCTGTGCTTCACGTACCAGATAACCAAGGAGCTTTGGCAACCTTTGTGAGCCCTTTGTGGCTTTGAGTGCCTGAAGATCTCTTCTCGATGCATTTGCACTTTTGGGTGTAGACA
>Ga0256833_1000550_pt1 | contig 28923 bp, 32 predicted proteins | sample 356284metaG_FD_190535 | JGI IMG/M metagenome (GOLD analysis project Ga0256833, IMG submission 190535) | Hydrothermal vent microbial communities from Mid Atlantic Ridge, Atlantic Ocean - 356-284 | ecosystem: Environmental > Aquatic > Marine > Hydrothermal vents | place: Atlantic Ocean: Mid... | reverse complement strand
TTCATCAATAAGCTCATCTATAGTAGGGCCTTCTACTATCTCTAGCTCGTAGGACACCCGGACGACCGGCTTATCTATCCTAATGAGCCTCGTTATATCGGCGGGTGTCCCGAGTATAACGACGTCTGCTGGAGTCCTTCTAATGGTTTCTTCTAAGTCCCTTAATTGATCGCCGCTGTAGCCCGTGCTGGGAAGCACCTCTGCCATGTGGGGGTACTTCTCATACATCGCCTTTATTATGCCGACGGCGTATGGTCTGGGATCCACGATCTCTTTAGCGCCATACTTCTTAGCGGCTACATAACCTGCAGCATAGGGTGCGCCTCCGTGGGTCACGGTAGGCGAGTCTTCGAGTACAAGAACCCTCCTGCCTTTAATGAGGTCAGGATTGTCCACGGTAACCACGCTCTTGGCGACTGAAATCTTGGCTTTAGGGTTAACCCTTTTGATGTTGCTCTTTATGGTGTCAACCGCCTCTGGGGCTGCTTGGTCGGCCTTGTTTATGATGACTGCATCAGCCATCCTCACGTTAACCTCGCCCGGGAAGCTTGAGATCTCCTGGCCAGGCCTTAGAGCGTCAGCTACAGTAATCATGAAGTCCGGCCTTATGAATGGCCAATCATTGTTCCCCCCATCCCATAAGATGATGTCTGCCTCTCTCTCCGCTAGGGCTAGGATCTTACCATAATCTACCCCAGCGTAAACAGGTAGCCCCATGCGGAGATAGTGCTCGTACTCTTCTCGCTCCTCGACTGTTACGTTATACTTGTCTAGGTCTTCCATTCTCTCGAACTTCTGTACAGCCATCTCCGCGAGGTCTCCGTATGCCATGGGGTGCCTTATTGGGGCTACTCTATAACCTCTCTTGGTCAACTCTCTTACCACGGCCCTGGAAACAGTGCTTTTCCCGGCTCCCGTTCTCACGGCTGTCACAGCTATCACGGGCTTCGAGCTCTCAAGCATTGTATCCCTAGGGCCTAGGACGAGGAAGGAGGCGCCCGCCGCTAAGGCGCGGCTGAGCCTCTCTCCTACATCGCTGTAAGTTAGATCGCTATACGCGAGCACTACCACATCCACGCCCAGTCTTTTGATTATATCCTCCATCGAAGACTCTGGAAGTATGGGTATCCCCTCGGGGTAAAGGTTGCCCGCCAGCTCCGGGGGATACCTCTTGCCCACTATGCCGGGAATCTGGGTGGCCGTGAACGCTACTACTTCATAGTTCGGGTTATCGCGGAAGAAGACGTTAAAGTTGTGGAAATCCCTTCCTCCAGCCCCCAGAATGAGAACCCTCGTGCGTCTCAAAATGTAACACCAGATGTTACATTCCTGTTAAGCGATATTAAAAGCTTTCACCCAGAAGCAACGCATTATTAGGGGGGTTGGAGGAGTCCATATACCTCCGAGGGGCTGGGTGTGGCGAAGGGGAGAACGAGAAGGCCGTCTAAACGGAAGGGGAGGAGAAGCATCAGCCTGGCAGATCTCTACATGACTGCATCGAAGGTATCGACCCCCTTAACGATAGCCGTGTTAATAGCCGTCTTAGCAGTAGGTGTTTACCTTAGATTACTCCCAGCCATCCATTACCGTCTCGAGCTGGACGCGAGTGACCCCTGGATAGAGTATTGGATGGCCGAGTACTTCCACAACCACGGCCTCTTCAGTTTCTCGGGGTTAAAGGACGTAAAAGTGTTCTGGTACCCCGAGGGCAGAAACTTCCTTTCATCTGCTAGGCTCGGCCTACCCTGGCTCGCTGCCGCTACCTATCCCATAGTCGAGAAGTTCGGGTTAACCCTGCGGGAGTGGGTAGCTCTAATACCACCGATAGCAGCCGCTTTTGGCGTGATAATCGTATTCTTCTTCGTCTATAGGCTCACAGGCTCCAAGCTGGGGGGTCTAGTGGCGGCTACCCTCTACTCGCTAACCCCCGGAGCCATAGTGAGGACTACAGTGGGCTTCGTTGAGAAGATAGGAGTCGCCTTCCCCGTACTCGTGCTATTCCTATGGCTCGCCCTCGAGGCGTATAGAAGCGCTAGCACGCGCAAGCGCTTGACTCTGTCGATCCTATCAGGCATTACGGGAGGCTTTGTGGGATTCCTCTGGGGAGGCTACGCCGTAGCGATAGGGCTAGTTGTACTAGCGGCGGTTATAGACCCCTTCCTGAGGAAGCCTAATGAGAAAGACTTACTCACACTATACTTGCCTACATCACTAGCGATGTACTTTACCCTATCGCTCGACCCATCCTTTGGTTTGCTCTTCATCAAAAGGATCTTTGGGCTACTAATCATCTCAGCACCCATAGTATATGGTTTGTCTTTACTCCTCTACAGAATCCTCGGCGGCACCTATAACTGGAAAATCCAGGCATGGCTAATTACCGCCCTGTTAATAATAGTTGCTAGCGCGGTAGCCTCAGGCTATACTGGTCTAGGAGGTAGAGCGCTCGCCGCCCTCGGAGTAAAGAAAGTGAGCCCCCTCGTGGAGAGCGTCCAGGAGCATATGCCCGCGCCGTGGTCCTCCATATTTAGGGAATACGGTATAGCTCTTATCTTAACTCTAGCAGGCATAGTAGCAATCCTCTATAAGGTGGCGACTGGTAGCTTAAGGAGCTTCGAGGGCGCTCTTATGCTGGCGGTATTCATAGCGTCAATACTACTTATGTATGCCAACAAGAATATGAGCTACTTCACAGAAATGGCTGCGTCCTTCAACGCCCTCTCCGCTGGAATATTCACGGGGCTCTTCGGGGGAGGCGAGGAGGTCAGAGGCCACAAGAAGAGAAAGAAGCAGGCTCTCCGAGTTGACGAGCTAAAGGCCTCGATGGCTCTTACTATAGTGATAATAGTCATAGCTGGGACAGCGTTCAGTCTAAACACCGCCTATGCAATGAACGCCTACAAGGCGCCAGCAATAATGACGTCGATGCTGGGCTCTCTAGAGTTGAGGAAGGGCAATAAGACCGTAATAGTGGCCCCGATAAACTATGCGTGGATAAACGCGCTCAAGTATATCAAGGAGCATACTCCACCCAACGCCCTCATAGTGTCGTGGTGGGACTATGGATACTGGATAACAGTCAATACCGGGAGACCCACGGTAGCCGATGGAGCGACCCTCAACGAGACTCAGATAAGGCTTCTCGCAAGGCTGCTTACGGGGACGGAGGACGGAGCTTCCGCTATACTAAAGGAATACTTCAACGCCAAGCCAAACGAGACCTACATAGTATTCTACGACGTCTTCTATGCGATCTACGACAACGGGACCCTTAGAATACTACCCGTCCCGAGCGTGCATAGGGTAAATGATACAGATGTATTCATTGTCCACGGCGAGGGTGACTTACCCAAGTCATTCCAAATGCTTAGAATAGGCTATAGGATAAACCCCTTCGCCCCTACACCCTTCGGTACAAACTATTCTACCACAGTATACAGGGCTGGCGTGGCTTACCACCACTTCCCGGGCTTTGTGGGGATACCCAAGGCATACAAGGAGCTAGTCTATAATACTCTCCTCTACAAGCTCATGGTATACGGGCTCTACAGTCTAAACAGGGGCTTCAACAGGTTCATAATAGATAATGGCTGCAAAACCATACTGAGTAGGATCAATAACACGCATCCACTGGTACTTCCCTCGGTGCTGCAAACGGAGGACACCGTGGCAATGCTTGAGCCCGTAAAACTGCATAGATTCGCTCTAGTCAACATGTCCATAGGATGCCCAACGGACGCGGCAGATGTCAGGGGATCCTATGCTAGGATACTCGCCGTTATAGTGTTCATCTACAAGTGGACAGGATAGCGGAAGGCATGCCTCTTTTTTAAGTAGGAGACCCGAGAGAGCCTCCGGCCCCGCGGGGCGGGGAGAGGCTTGGTGAAGGTAAAGCGCGGCGCTAACCCTAGAATACTTGCCGCGAGAGCACTGCAAAATGTGAGACTTGCGCGCCTGGCTATCGCCAGGCTTGAGGGCAGACTAAAAATGGTTGAAGATAATAGCCTAGCCTCACAGGTTTTAAGTAATACGGCGAAAATAAAGGAGCTCTTAGATTACATAGCATTGAAGCTGGAGATATTCGTTGCTACAGGTATCGCTCTAGATAAAACTTTAGGAGAGGCCGCCAGAGCCTCGGGCATACTCAGGGATCTCGCTACTAGCCTACCGCCCCAAGCCGCCTCCCTCATATTAGAGATCGACGAGTCGCTGAGGGGCCTCCTCCAAGCCTCGGGAATCCCAGTGCCCAGTGAGGAGGATCCCTCCACCAGGGAGCTGAACAGTGACGCCAAAAGCATACTCGAAGAGGCCGAGTCAATCGCCAAGATGAGGAGGAGGCTAGGCGCCTAGGGCGGCTCAGCATGTGGTCCACTCCGCATCAGACAGGCCCTCGGGCTGGCTAGGACTCCTCATCGCCGCCCACACCTAGTCTCTAGGTAAGGTAGGATCCTCCAATAGGGTTTCCGCCCCCCGAGCCTGCGGGCTTTCCTACTTAAGTCCCTAGCTCCTTGACTCCCGAGGGTCTTGGGGGTGCGGGTGTTGGCTCAGTGGAGTGTCCTAGAGGTGCTGAGGAGTAACCCGGAGCTCTTGAAGGATGTCCTCCGCAAGAGATACATGGATCCGAGTATAGTGGATGAGGCCTACTCCGTAGATCTTGAATGGCGTCGGATACAGGTTGAGCTGAACGAGCTGAGGCATACCCATAACGTTGTTACGAAGATGATAGCCCAGACGAAGGATCCCCAGGAGAGGAGGAAGCTAATAGAGGAGGCTAGACAGTTAATTAAGAGGAGGGAGCAATTAGAGAAGAGGTTTAAAGAGCTAGATGAGCGCAGATGGAGGCTACTCTACGCCCTCCCAAACCTTATAGAAGAGGATGTGCCCATAGGAGAGGAAGACGCTTACGTCCCGGTTATGTACTGGGGCAAGCCTCGCGTGTGGAGGGGCCATGAGGAGGCGTTTCTCAAAGAGACTAGGGAGAGAGGCTTCAATGTGGACTACGAGGTTATAGATTGGAGGCCTGTGGGTCATGCCGACATGCTGGAGAACGTCCTTAAGCTGGGTGACACCCTCAAGGCGGGGGATGTAGCGGGCTCAAGGTTTTACTACCTGTTCGAGGACATAGTATGGCTTGATTTCGCCCTCCTACTCTTCGCTATAGACAGGCTCACTTCCAAGGGCTACCAGCTGGTGCTTCCACCCTACATGCTCCGGTACAAGGTAATAAATGGGGTTATCGATGTTGAAACGTTCAAGGACGCTATATATAAGATTGAGGGAGAGGATCTCTACTTAATTGCAACGGCGGAGCACCCGTTAGCGGCTCTCTACGCCGGAGAAGAGATATACGATGACGAACTCCCCAAGAAGCTCGTGGGGGTGAGCCCCTGCTTCAGAAAGGAGGCGGGGGCCGGTAACAGGGATATTAAAGGTATATTCCGAGTACACCAGTTCCACAAGGTGGAACAGTTCGTCTACTCTCTACCAGAGGATAGCAGGAGGCTCCACGAGGAGATCATAGGAAATGCTGTGGAACTATTCAAAGAGCTTGGAATACCCTTTAGGGTGATAAACATACCATCAGGGGATCTCGGGGCCTGCGCCGTTAAGAAGTATGATCTAGAGGCATGGATGCCCGCGCAGGGCAGGTATAGGGAGATGGTTAGTGCCAGCAACTGCACGGACTGGCAAGCCTTCAGGCTTGGGATAAGGCTTGTTAGGAGGAAGGGTATGGAGAGGGGCTATGTTCACACGCTGAACAGCACGGCAATAGCGTCTACTAGAACAATAACAGCCATACTAGAGAACTTCCAGGAGCCAGACGGGACAGTAATTATACCTAAGGCTCTCAGGAAATACCTGGAACCCTTCGAGGCCGCTCCCAAGGATTATATAAAGCCCAGACCCAAAAGGCCCGCATAAGCCTGGTAGCACTCTTATTCTTAGCCTCTGTGCCTACGCTTAGACTCCCCGAGGAGCCTCCTAAGGATCTCACCTAGCCCTGAGTGCCTATCCTCCTCTAGCTGGCGGCTACCCCCCGAGCCCGGGGAGGCCATTCTCCCGAGGGTGAGGCGTCGAGCGGCCTCCGGGCTCATGAAGGCGTACTGCTCTACTAAGTGGAGCAGTATCCTAGCCTCGGCCTCTGAGGCATAATCCAGTGGGTCACCTTTCATACCGGATCTCTCCCACCTCTCAACAAGCCTCTCGTTGATCTCTCTAACCCGCGGATCGGAATAGAGTGCTGCGAGAATCCACTCGTCTTTTATGTCGAGGAGCTCCCTGAGCCTCCTTTTTACTTCACTCAAGCCTCTAACCTCCACCCTCCTCGGTGGCCTGCTGCATCTGGAGCTGCTTCTTCCACTGTTCCACCACGTCATAGCCGAATATAGCTTTAAGCATTTCCCTACCCTCCTCTGTAACCCTGTCGGGATCCCATGGAGGATCAAACGTTATCTCCACTATTACATCCTCCGCTTCTGGAACCGCCTCACGCACGGCTTCCTCGGCAAATGCAGCTACCGTACCCGCTACAGGGCAGCCGGGAGCGGTTAGCGTCATGAGTATGTATACCACTGGCCTACCTGACTTACCCTTCTCTACGTGGATCTCGTATATCAAGCCGAGGTCGTAAACGTTAACGGGTATCTCCGGGTCATAAACCTCCTTGAGCGCCTTTATAACCCTCTCTACGATTTCCGGGTCCCCACTTACTACTACGCCATCTTTATTCCTCTGAATGCTCCCGCGCTGTCCGCTGCTAGTAGCTTCGCCCCTAATCTCCTCTTCGCTCATGCTCTACACCCCTATTCTGGACTCCTAGTCGAGGGAATATAGCCTCACTTATAGTCTCCACTCCTCCTAAGCTTAATGTAGACGAGGAGTGATGCTATGTAGGGAGATGCGGCTAGAAAGGCTAGTGAAGCGTAGAACATGATCCACCACGAGTGCATGGCTGCTATCGCCGAAAGTGTAGCCCCAATAACTGCAAATGCTAGGAAGAGCTTAACTTGGCTTCCCACAGGTCCTCTGAGAAATTTTGCCGCCAAGTTTGATCACCTCGTTGTAGAAGCGCTCTATTATACTCTCAGCTATGATCTTCGCCTCACTCTCATCCGGTGCACTCGCTAGAACTCTCAGATCAATTACGGGACCCATTACCTCGTGGCCCTTCGGGTGGCTTTTAATGTATGCGGTAGGGTTTCGCCTAGCAATCTCCTCTATAATAGGTGCTAACGTCGACTCCGGGATCCCCTCTATAATCAGGGAGCACTCCCAGAGTGCCCGCGGGGGAGCAAGGGCCTCAAGGCGTGGAGCTACATGGGAGTCGAATATAGCCTTCATCTCAGACGGGACTCCGGGGAGTGACACTATTATTTTGTCCTTCCCTAACTCTAACAATACTCCGGGAGCGGCCCCTACAGGGTTAGGGAGGGGCTTGGAGCCCCTGGGGAGTTTAGCCATCTTCTCCCTCTCAGGTGTAAGGGGTAGGTTCTTCTTAGAGTAAAACTCGGCTACCATCCTCAACGCCTCATCGTTTAACTCGAGTTCGCGGCCTGTAGCCTTTGCCACGGCTTCAAGGGTCTTGTCATCATAGGTAGGGCCTAAGCCCCCCGTCGTGATTACTACACTAGCCCTCTCAATGGCGCGGCGCAGCTCTTCAACTATATCGGATATTTCATCCGGCACCTTAACTATCCTCCTAACCCGGAAACCCAGGAAGGTAAGTCTCCTCGCAAGCCAAGCCGAGTTAGTGTCAACTATACGGCCGATAAGTAGCTCGTTACCTATAGCTATTATCCAAGCCTCTGGGGGGCCTTGATAATTGGAGGGTGGCACGGCTGGATCACCAGTACCCGCTCTCATCCCGGAGGGGCCCAACGCCCCTGTCCGCGGGTCGGCGCGCAGGTTATTACCTGTTCCGGGGCATTATTTACCTTCCGCCGGGGTTGAGTAGATGACTAGATAGTTCGCTACTTTGATAGGTCAAGTAGCGTGTGAGCCGTGACTCCCAGGTCCTTTTCGCTAAGCGCGTATTTTACCTCTAAGAAGTTCGACCTGAAGCTAGTTACCCTCTTTGCCACCTCTTTCGGGTCCTTCTTTTCTATCAGTACCTCCCTAAAGAATCTAGCTATCTCCTCCATTTCATCCCTGCCCATACCGTATCTGGTCATCTCCTGCACTCCCAGTCGGAGGCCGCTGGGATCCTTTACATCTTCGGGTCTATCATAGGGGAGTAAGTTCTTGTTGACGATTATGTTTGCTTGCTCGAGGAGGGTGGCCGCCTTCGCTCCTCCACCTTGGGCCCTCACATCGACTAGTACCTGGTGGCTCTTGGTATACCCTAGCGCTTCTCCGAGTACCTTAAACCCCTCCGCTGCTAGGGCTTCTGCAAGTCTTCTAGCGTTATTTACTATGTCGCGTGCATACTGTTGACCGTATAGTTTCATCTCGATAGCAGTTATAGCGGTGGCCGGTAGCCTGTGGAGGTGATGGTTGCTTACGAACCAAGGGAAGACGACCTTGCTTATCTTTTTAAATAGATCCTTATTCCTCGAGGCCACGAGGCCCCCCTGAGGGCCTGGGAACGTCTTGTGGGTTGATGCGGTCATCACGTCAGCTCCGGCATCTAGTGGATTAGGCCAGGTGCCCCCCACTATAAGTCCTAAGACGTGGGCTGCATCGTAAACGACTCTCGCTCCAACGCTGTGGGCTACTGGAGCCAGCTCCTTTACTGGATGGGGGAACAGGTAGACGCTCCCCCCCAGCACTATGAATTTCGGTTTTACCTCCTCTATGAGTTTAACAGCTTTATCCACGTCAACATTCATGTTTTGCGCGTCATATGGCATTTCAATATGGTGTATCCCTAGCGCGCCCAAGGTGCCGAACTTTGTGTGGCTAACATGCGCCCCCGCTTGAACGGGGGCTATAACAGCGCTGTCCCCGGGCTCGGCGAGGACTCTAAACACAGTAGCATTAGCTATAGTGCCGCTGACGGGTCTCAAGTCAACGTCTGCTCCTCCCAGGAGCTCGCCTACGAGTTTCTGGGTCCCGGCCTCTATCTCGTCTATGTATCGCGTGCCCTGATAGTACCTCTTGAAGGGCTTCCCCTCAGCGTAGCGGAACATGAAATCGCTTAGATAAACCTTGAGCGCCAATGGGCTCATAACATTCTCGCTTGCTATGAGGTTTACTGCATTAAGTCTCCTCCACTGATTATGCGCGTTAGTTAAGTTAACAACGCGTACTGCGAAGTCTAGGTACTCGTTCACGGGGGTCGCCCAGGGTGTCCAGTGCCTCTCACACGGATTTAAGAGCCTAAAAGACCCCCGAATAGGATTGTTACCTCTCTAGATGCCTCATTGAATTTAGCCCTTAATAGCGGCGCGAGTTTTTAAATAGCGGTGAGCTACCTATCTTTGCGAGGTCGGTTACATTGATGGTACCGCGCAGGCATTACAAGAAGATAGGGGAGAAACTCTCAGTTGTGGGCCTCGGTACTTGGGCCGTTAGAGATGAAGGCAGGGCGTTAGACGTGATCGTAGAGGGTGTAATGGAGTATGGAATAAACACTATTGACACAGCGGAAATATATGGGGGAGGCTCCGCGGAAGCGCTTGTGGGGATGGTAATTAAGGAGGTAGGCAGGGATGAAGTCTTTGTGACGACGAAGCTCCCGCCCAATAGGTTTAGGAGCCCTGAGGAAGCTCTTAGAGCGGCGAGGGCCTCCTTGAATAGGCTTGGAGTTGAGGAAGTAGATCTACTACTAATCCACTGGCCCGATTATACACTTGGAATAGACGTTATGATTAAGAATCTCGAGCGAATAGCCGATGAAGGCTTGGCGAGGTTTATCGGCGTGAGCAATTTTGATAAAGCTCTACTCGAGGAGGCCGTGCAGGCCACTAGGAAGCACGAGATAGTAGCCGACCAGATACATTACAGCATATTAGCTAGAGATGCCGAGAGGGAGTCTCTGATCAAATATGCGGAGGATAATGGTTTGCTCATTCAGGCGTATAGGGCCATAGAGCTGGGGAGGGTGAACTATAACGATAGAATCAGGGAGGCCGCTGAGCGCTTGGGGCTCACGCCAGTAAAGCTTGCCATAGCCTACGTGATTAATGCGTGTAGGGCTTGTATGGCTTTGGTTAAGACCGAGAATAAGGATCATCTAAAAGAGATAGTGGAGGCGTCGACCATCACCCTTGGCGAGCCTACCCTAAGCGAGCTTAGGCGTATATAAGGGTTGCCTTGTGGGTAAGAGGTGTCACCGGTTTAATATCGCCCCTCCACAGCTAGGTTTCCGGATATCCCACTTGCTCTCCGGGGATGAGGGGGTAGAGGCTTAATGGTCCACCAGAGCTCTGCTGTGATAAATGTCCTCGTCGAGGCAATCGATGCCAGAGTTGTGGATAGGATTCTCGATGCAGCCGATAGAATAAGAAGGGAATATGGTGTAGCCGTGAGGGTGGATGTAGCTAATTCCATAGGGTTCGATCCCCTAGTAGGTTTCACCCATGAGTTAACCCATGAAGAAGGCGTCTACCCCCTGGAGGAGGATTATGTTGTTTTAAATGATGGGAGTAGGGTTAAGATATGGGTTAGGAGCACCTGTAGCCAGGAGAGCTTAGAGGACGCCCTAATTAGGGCGGTAATTAAGGCTCTAGCGTCGCGTGAAGGTGTAGGCGAGGAAGATATTATGCACACTAAGACACACGAGGATCCCCGTCTCTTCGCTGCAGGCGAGTATGTAGTTAGTGAAAGCATAGTCCCCGCGACAGCTGCCTAGACGGCGCCTCATCGAGAACAGGCAAAGCCGAGGTGTGCCACCACATTCTCGAGTTCCCTAGCGTCTACCCTCGCTCGGGTGCCCGCTTCCTGTTAGATGTCACCCCAAGTGCATGCGCGATGATGTGAGCAACTAAGTCTTTAGGTGTTGCGAATAGTGCCCCGCAGATGGGGCATTTATAGAGGGAGTCGCTCACCCTTTCAACAAGTAACCTGGATCCCGCATACTCCACCTTCGCTAAGGATCTCCTATTACCCTCTTGGGGGCCGTTCTCTTCCAAGGCTCTAACCCCTAGAACCCTCGGCTTCAGGGGTGCAGCCGTCTAACTCTTAAGGGGATAGGGTACCCAACGGTCCGCACCGGCTCGACAGACCTCACGGCCTCCGGGGATCGGAGGCTTAGCTCGGGCTAGGGTTACTTCATCCCGCAAAGGTGCTGTACCCCGCCTGACCGTTCCGCCTTCATCTTCATCCCCCTAGAGGGGTCTCGGCGGACGTGAGACCGGCGGGGCCCAGCTTGTGTGAGGAGCTGGAAGCCTCTTTAGCCCTCGCTTCTAGGCGCTTGCACTATGGAGGGGTTCGCGGGAGTGGAGGAATCGCCTGCCCTCACCGCGATGAGGAATATAGCCTCTTACATACTCAAGGCTGCCGATGAAATAGACTCTAACCAAATAGAGGAACTCGTAGAGACGCTTGTAGAGATCTATAAGTCCAATGGGGGACGCAAGATCCTGGTTATGGGTGCTGGTAGGAGTGGACTCGTTGGCAGGGCATTTGCTATGAGGCTAATGCATCTAGGCTTTAACGTCTATGTATTAGGCGACACGATAGTGCCGAGTATAACGGATAAAGATTTAGTGATAGCGATATCAGGCTCCGGCAAGACCAGACTTATCGTTACGGCCGCAGAGGCGGCTAAGGCTGTGGGAGCAAAGATAGCTGCTATAACATCGTTCCCCGAGAGCCCCCTCGGCAAGCTCGCAGATATAGTTATCCGTGTGCCCGGCAGAACAAAGGAGACGTTTAAGATGGACGACTACTTTGCGCGCCAGATACTGGGCATACACGCCCCCCTGGCACCTCTAGGAACTCTATTTGAGGACACCACACTGATACTTCTGGATGGGATAATATATGAACTAATGGTAAAACTGGGTATAAGCGAGGAGGAAATGAGGGAGAGGCACGCAAACATAGAGTGAAGGATCCTATGCCAGCATAGCGGCAAGTCTAACCCGGGCCTCAACGCATCTTACGTGCCCGCACTGTTTCTGGTGCTGGGTGTCCCTGCATGGTGCGACTAAGGGTGATCACACCCTTCGACCCTTGGGGGAGCCCTCTCTGCACGTGTCCCTTCAAGTATAGCCTGAACCCCTATACCGGCTGCAGCTTCAGGTGCCTCTACTGCTACGCCACCTCTTACATAGGGCTAAGAGATAGCACGCCGAAGAGGAATTTCATAAGAAACCTGGTTCACGACGTGAAAACGCTTCCTCCCGGGGCCCTGATAAATATAGGCACAAGTAGCGATCCCTATCCTCCAGAGGAGAATCTCTTCAAGCTTACACGTCGCGCGCTAGAGGTACTAGTGCCGCTGGGCTTTAGAGTGCTCATTACAACAAAAGGCGTCCTAGTGACTAGAGACGTCGACATTATAGCTAGGGGGAACGTGGCCGTTACACCCACAGTAACTACTCTCGACGAGAGGGTAGCTCGGGTAATAGAGCCCAACGCTCCGAAGCCTCTCGAAAGGGTTACTGCCATAGGGGTTCTAGCCAGGGAAGGTGTACCCGTTGGTGTGAGGGTAGACCCGATAATACCATATGTGAATGATGATCCCTACGATATCGAGGAGCTGGTGTGCAGGCTAAAGGACGCCGGGGCAGTGTTTATAGTTACATCGACTTACAAGGCGAAGCCAGACAATCTAGCCCGAATGCGCAGAGGGTTAAATGAACTCGACAATATTGGAGAAAAAATATATAAATTATATAAAGAGAGGGGGGTCAAGGTGGGTGGCTACACTTATTTGCCTAGAGAGTTAAGGGAATCTCTGCTGAGACCGGTGATAGAGGCTTCAAAGAGGTGTGGTCTCGAATACGCTACATGCCGCGAGGGCTTTACGGGTAGGGAGTGGTTCAACGCCCGATCCTGCGATGGAAGCCACCTTATACCATCTAGGATACACCCTTCATCAAGGCGCATGGGTGCAATCCTTGACAGGTGGCTGGAGCAATGACCCAGGGAAATGCATTGAGGGATCAATAGTACTATCTGATTTAGGCGGAGTCGAGGGAGCATTCATAGTTAAGGGCTACGAGCATCCAGCAGGCAGTCTTATAGTGGCTCCTTACCGTATAGGCAATCTAAGGCTCGAACCCGGGGAGCCTGCACTGGAGCTACTCGCTCCATGGATTATCAGGCGCATAGACTGCATGCCACGCCTAGTACCCGTCATTGACGCTAGGGCAGTGCGCCTTTGCATAGACCCCTCAGCGGCTCTGAAGACGAGGATGGGCGACCTTCCTCGAAGCGTGGTTAGGCTAGTCGAAGACATAGACTATGAGTGGGCCGGCCTTACGGGTAGCTGGGCTATCTACGGGGAGGGACCTCACAGCGACGTGGATATAGTGCTGTATGGACCCAACGTCTACCCCTCGCTGGTGGAGCTTCACAGGAAAGGGCTCCTAAGCCCCTGCGGGCCCCGTGGTGATAGAGTCGCTGAACCTATAGCCAGCATGTATAGCATCAAACTCGTTGAGTCCTGCGTTGGCGATGGGGTGAGAGTAACGTTGCGTATACTGAGAAGCATAGAACAGAGACCCTGCCGGCGCCGGATCCCCCTCGGCAGGTTCTCGGCGTTGATAGAGCTTGAGGATGTGGGCGAGTCATACCTAGTACCCGCCAGGTATAAGGCCAGGCTTCTCGACACCTTCATTGCAGGTCATTCGGAGGCGTTATTAGAGACCTGGAGGACGCGCTACCAGGAGCTCCCTCCACAGGTATACGTGTTCGAGGGAGAGGCGTGGATAGAGGATGATACTCTCATCTTGTCACCCGATATCCGAGGTCGCCTGGCCCCCAAAGCATGGCTCGATACTCGTCGATAGATATCTCAACGTATACCAGGTAATAGCGCTTCCTGTGCCGACCGACTATGTCGCAGTTATCCCTAAGTACGCCCCCAACCAGCCTCCCGGGCCTTGGAGGATTTCCACCGTATCCTACGGGCGTGTCCTGTCGGAATATAATGCTGCGAGTACGAGGGCGGCCTCAAAGAGGGTGGGTCTAAAGCTGTGGTATGATCCGCTCTATGGCGCAGAGATGCCACTGCTTCCACGTCACCAGGCCTACTATGTCTGCGACCCCATAGAGGCCTTGTGGGAGAGGTTGAGGTCGCCGAGGAATCTCCTTGACCACATATTATTGAGGGTGGTAGTTGAACTTGAACGGGGGGGCGTTGACCCCAATTCTTTGGGGCTCACGGGCACGCTGGCTATAGGTATGGAGGCCGTTGGAGTAAGCGACATAGACCTTGTGGTTTACGGTGAAGAAGCCGTTGAAAACATGGTTAAGATATTCAATAGAATCGGAGCCCCCACGGAACCGGGAAAGCGTGCATCAAGCGGGGGGGTAAGGGTCTGGCCCCCCATAAGCGTGGATTGGAGGAGGAGGATTTTCGAGGGGGTAGCAATATCGTGGATAGGAGCCCCCTGGACTGCTGGTGAGCACTGTAAGCCCCTAGAGGAGTGGAGGAGAATAGCCCCTCCCAGGGGGTTCATTAGAACCAGGGTAAAGGTGAGAGCGGGCCAAGCCTCAGCCCTACTCTACCCCCCCTGCGTTACCACCGAGGGAGGCGCCTATATAGTGGCGTATGTGTACAACCTGGCACGCCGCCTATACCAAGGCGGCGTCTTGGAAATAGAAGGTATCATAACCGATGCAGGTGATATAATAGTTGGAACTCAAGAGAATCCCGGTCTCTTGCTGAGGGTGGCTTGAATAGCTGGCTCCTCCTAGCGTGCTGCCACAAGTGAGAGCGCCTCCTTAAGTGCCTCACGCTTTCTATCCTCATCCTCGCTGAAGCACGCCTCTATTACATTCGAGAGTATCCTGTAAAGCCTGGCTATCTCCATGCGCTGACTCTTAACCTGGGCTTCGAGGGCGTTAACACTAGCTCTAAGGGAATCAATAAATATCTCGTACACTTCTAGTATTTCATCTATACCCTCAACTGCCGCATGATGATGGTGATGATGCTCGTGTTCATGAGTTTCACTTACTTCCTCGACTATTTTCTCTAAATCCTCCTTCTTCTTGGGCAATGTCATCCTCTTTTTCCTTTTTCTCTCGCTCAATTAGAACCCCTCCCACAGCCGCTCGCGCGCGAGTTTTTAAAATAGCCGCACTAATGGCTCCTGCAGGCAGGTGCAGGCAATTGATAACAGTCGACATTATAAGGTTAGAGGGCATGGCTATGAACGGCCTCATAAAGGAGGTAGCACTCCGCGATTGCAGTAAGCCCCCCTCTTGGAAGAAAATAGTCGCAATCGACATTAACGGTAATGTCATAGAGACTTCATGCATTGAACCCGACGCAGCAAAGAGGAATTTAACAGTACTACTACTCTACACAAAAAGGTGGGGACACATCATTAATGAAGGCGGCGAAGTAGAGGGACCTCCCGAGGAGGATTAGCGAGGAGAAAGAATATAAGGAGCACCTTAGCCTCGGAGGCCAAACGCGGCGGGCCTATGAGGACTGGTATTACCGCTGATCACGCACGGTGATGGAGGCCCAGTATCCTGAGGCCCGTTCACCCGCTACATCCTAGGGTGCTACCACGTTTATGCCCTGGAGCGTTTGTTAGCGTTATATCCTCAAGAAGACCCTCGTTGGTATCCTGTTCTCCATTAACACCTCTACTTTAACGTCCACCGAGGGCATTTTCTGGAGGGGTTCTAGGCTCTTCTTTATCTTCTCTAGGGTTACTATTCTCTCCTGGAGGCTTCTCGCTGTTGCAACCAGCGCGTCTAACTCCTGCTTGGGGGTCGGGTTAACTATCACGCTAATGGGTCCCAGCTGGAGTTGCCTGCCCTGCAGTTCCCCGCCCCCTTGGCCCCTCGCTAGCTCTGCTAGGAAGCTCTCTATCTTAGCCATAACTTCCGCTTTAGCCTTCGCCGCCTCTAGCCTTCTAAGAAACTCGCCTAGCTGGCCGCGGAGCTTGGAGATCTCCTCGTCGAGGAACTTGTTGAACTCCGTTACACTATCAAAGGATACGAGCTCGACTACAGGAGGCATTCGAGATGCTGCAGGTGCCGCCATCGCGGGCCACCCTAAACGCTCAATCCGGGGTTTCCAGCTTTGCCCCCCCTTAAATTAACTTAGCCCTCGGCTCTCCAAGGGCCGTCTTGGCGGGTATAGGGGTTGCGCGGCGGTTCGCTGACGCCTTATCGAGGGGCTTATTAGGCATAGCGTTATCCGTAGACTTGGAAGATGTGAGGCTAATTGAGAGGGAATTAGAGGAGCTTGGCCTCCTCGGCATAGTTGAGAGGTGGAATTACAAGAAAATAGTGGTTTTCTACATTAATATAAAGAAGATACGGGGAGCGTGTCTCTACGAGCAATGCAGCGGGATCCCGAAAACGGGGTTAAAGGCGTGCCTAGACGAATGCGTTAGAGCTAAGCTTGATAGTCTCAGGGAGGCGTTAGAGAAGGCGGGTGTTCGAAGTGGCAGAGGATAGGGATAGTGAGTTAGAGGATCTTCTCAGTAAGGCCAAACGGGAGCCTGTGCTCCTAGCCGAGGAGACCGTCGTATGCCCTGCATGCGGCAAACCGACACTCAAAGTCAGAGAGTACCTATACGAGGTACCGTACTTTGGGAAGATAGTCCTCGGAGAGGGTAGATGTAGCAATTGCGGTTACAGATATAGCGACGTTAGAGTAGCTGAAGTTTCAGAGCCAAAGAAGATCATAGTACGAGTTAATGGCGAGAAGGAGCTCCGATACCTTTTGATTAAGTCTGCCACGGCAGCGCTACTCATTAAGGAGAAGGGATACGAAATGGTGCCTGGCCCCGCTAGCACAGGGTTCATAACTACAGTCGAAGGGATCCTGCACCGCTTCCTAGATGTTCTAGAGGCTTTGTGCGCCGGCAGGGATGATCCGACTTGCAGGGATAACAAAGCGTGGCTGGAAAGGGCGATCGAGGGCCTGGAGTCCTTCACACTAATTATATGCGACTTTGAGGGTACAAGCAAGGTAGTCGGCGATAATGTGGAGGAAAAGCCTATTGACGAGGAATGCGAGCGCCTCTATGAAAAAAGCCTAGAGTATTTGAGGAGATAGTTACTCAACCTTTACTTCGAAGCCTTCCTCCTTCTTTGACTCTAGCTTCTTAAGTTTGACCTCTAGGACTCCGTTGCGGTAGCTCGCCTTAGCGCTTGACGGATCCACCTTGGCGGGGAGATCTATCTCCTTGTAGTATTTCCTACTATTCTCCGCCTTGATTATAACCTTATTCTCAGTCGCTCTCACCTTTATCTTGTCCTTCTCGACGCCGGGTAGCTCCGCTACTATAATTACCTCGTCATCGTCTTCTATTACATCTATTAACGGCTCTATAACATCGCTAATCCTAGGTCTACCGGTGGGGGTCCTCTTGATGTTTCCGAATTCCTCTACCCTTGGAACTCCGTCAGGGCCTATGGTTATCCTCACCCCGTAGTAGTATGGGCCTATTGTTCTACCGCTAGAGCTTCTGGCGAGTTCCTCGAACTCCCTCTCAATCCTCTCAATCTCTTCCTCGAACTCCCTCATTATATCGTCGAATATGTCGAATATACTCCTGCGTCTACGGAAGAAGCTGCTCATAGCGCTTCCACCCCTCATTCGGCGTCCTGTCTAGGGCTAATAAGAGCGTGTAGCAGCACCCAAGGCTAGGTGCCCTCGTGTGTCGGGAGGCGCCAACTCATATGATGTAATAATAGTGGGTTTAGGGCCTGCGGGTGCATCCCTGGCCAGGCTCCTCGCTGGTAGCGGATTGAAGATTCTAGGGATAGATATGGTAGACTGGGACCACGTGTGGGGTAAGCCCTGCGGAAACGCTATCGGAAGGCACCACTTCTCGGAAACAGGGCTTCCAGAGCCGCGAGGCGATGAGGTTAAGCAGCGCGTTGAAGGCATAGATATTATAAGCCCGAGTGAGAGGCACGTCCTTCGAGTAAAGGGTGAAGGCTACATAATCGATAGAACGAAGCTGGGGCAGCGGTATCTGCGAGAGGCCGCGCAGAAAGGGGTTGAGATAGAGCTAGGGAAACAGGCGGTCAAGCCCATCATAGAGGGTGGAGCCGTTAGAGGGGTTAGGGTTAGGGACTCGAGGAGTGGTGTAGTGAGTGAGTACAAGGCTAACGTTGTAGTAGATGCCACAGGTAATAGTGGGGTACTACGTAGACGTACACCACGCGATTGGCCTGTGAATGAGCCGTTAAAACCTGTTGACGCTAACATTGCCTACAGGGAGATAATGGTGTTAGACTACGAAATAGAGGAGCCATCCTTCATTAGGATATACATAAACCAGAAAATAGCCCCGGGAGGCTACTGGTGGTTCTTCCCTGAAGGCAGGGATAGGGCTAACATAGGACTCGGAGTCCAGGGGGGGCGAGGCTATCCTCCACCCAATAAGATATTCAGGGAGGTTCTAATGAAGAGGCCGGAGGTAAGGCCTGTAAAGGTCTTGGATGCAAGCGGCTCGTTAGTGCCTACGAGGAGGCCGGCTAACACTCTGGTATGGCATGGGTTTATAGGTATAGGGGATAACGCCTACACGGTCAACCCAGTACATGGTGGCGGAATGGGTTATGCTATGTATGCAGCGTACTCGGCAGCAAAAGCCATACTTGAAGCCCACGAGACCGGAGATTTCACTGCTAGAGGCCTGTGGGGGGCTAATATTAGGTATATGAGGGGCCTCGGAGCAAAGCAGGCCTCCCTCGACGTGTTTAGGATATTCCTTCAGAATCTAACAGACGAGGATATAGAGTTCGGCATCAGTCATGGGATAATGAAGGCTGAAGACGCCTACGAGACCAGCGTCTCAGGGGAGTTGAGAGCTAACCTAGGGGCGCTCGAGAAGCTTACTGTTATCTTGAAGACTCTAAAGAGGCCGAGTCTCCTGCCAAAACTAGTACTAGTCGGTAGGTACATGAGTAAGGTTAAGAAGCTGTACCTGAACTACCCTGAGAGGCCAGAGGATCTACAAGCGTGGGTTACTAAATTGGAGAGCTTGTATAGCGAGTACAAGAGGGCTCTAGGCATCGACTGGTAATGGTTTGAGGCGGAGCACCATGACATAGGCGTCCTCGCCATCCATATAATACCCCCTAATCCTTCTAACTTTAACAAACCCGTATTTCTCGTAGAGCCTCATAGCGACTAAATTGGAGACCCTAACCTCGAGGTAGATTGATTCAACGTTGTATACCTCCTTCATAACCCTAATAGTCTCGCCTAAAAGCCTGGATCCAATGCCTCTTCCACGGTACTCCTCTAAAACGGCTATAGATACTAGATGGCCTACCCTCCCCACATCGGCGGTCTTTATGTGTAGTGGTTGGAGTAGCCGTGAGAGCCTGGCCTTGATAGCTTCCATCCCCCCCTCAAGCTCGCTTTGAAGGCCTCGAAGCACTGGATCCGCTACGGTCTCCACCCGGCTCATGGCGTAGCCCACGATTCTACCCTTAACCTCTGCGACCAGGAAGGCCTCAGGCCATCTCTCCAGTATGTACTTGTAGAACCCGTACCAGTAATTTTCGGGGAGGCTCCTCACATTCACTTCCATGACATACGGTATATCCTCCTCCCTGGCCCTCCTTATCACTACATCGCCCTTCTCCTCTCCATTCTCGGCAGAATCTTGGTCGACCAACCCTTCAACCCCCTCCCTCAGGGGTTTCACTAAGGAAGAGCCAGCGTGTAAACCAATAAAGCCTTCGCCGCCCTCCGAGGTTCTCCAAGGTACTCAACGCATTCCAACGCTTCAACCAGTTAAGGCTTCGCAGGCGTGGCCCCCGTTAGCCGCCGAGAGAGCGGCATCCTCCATGTATTGTCAGGGGCTATGGTTACACATGTATCCGGTCTATATCGAGTTTAAGGGTTCCGTGCAAGTGATATGTGCCTCTCAGTGCTCTCCGGAGTAGTATGAGTCGAAGAACTCCGATGGCTAGCCCGCGCTTTTAGGCTGATCGCAGTCGTGTATAGTGCCCCGGAGGGGCTCCTTGCCTCACCCCAGCGAGTCCATAGTGGGCGAGTATAGTTCATCGCTGAAGGGCAGGTGTGTGGCTCTCGGAGTAACTGGTAGTGTGGCTGCGTATAAGTCGATAGATACTGCGAGGTGGCTTCTACGGAGGGGTGCACGGGTCCGCATCGTGCTCACCGAGCCAGCTGCACAGTTTGTGACCCCGGCGCTGTGGCACTGGGCTGTAGGTGTTGAACCCGTGGTCAGCCTAAGTGGGGAGGTGGAGCATATTGTTCTGGCTAGCGAGTGTGACTCCATGCTGGTTGCGCCAGCGACTCTTTCATCGATCTCTAAGATAGCCTATGGTATAGCTGATAACCCCGTGGTGTTAACGGCGATAGCCATGAGGGCTGAGGGTAAGCCGGTGATTGCAGTGCCCTCGATGCATGGCAACATGTATGAGAGCCTGCAGTTCAAGCAGGCCATCGCTGCTTTAACGCGTCTAGGCTATATAGTCGTGCCGCCTCGCTTGGAGGGTGGCGTGGCGAAGTATCCTGACCCGCTACTTCTCGCTCGTCTAACAAGCTCTGTGACTAGGAGGGGCCGCGACCTGGAGGGCAGGAGGATCCTCGTGACTGCGGGGCCTACTAGGGAGTGGATAGATCCTGTACGCTTCATCTCGAACCCCAGTAGCGGCCGTATGGGCATCGAAATAGCCGTGGAGGCTTACGCTCGCGGCGCGGAGGTTGTACTAGTCCATGGACCCACGAGTCTTGAGGTACCCTACTTCATAGAATCGTATAGGGTCGATACAACTGAGGAGATGGCTGAGGTTGTTGAGAGGCTAACGGGAGAGAAATTGTTCGATGCCTTCATAGCTGCTGCCGCGCCCGCCGATTACAGGCCGGCCAGGAGGAGCGAGTCTAAGATTAGGAGTGGGCTGGAGTTTAGCGTAGAACTCAAGCCCACTCCCAAGGTCGTGGAATCCATTGTGAAGAGGCCGAGGGTGCTAGTCATTTTCGCGGCTGAGACCGTGGGTAGCATCGAGGAGCTCAAGCCGCTGGCCCGCGCTAAGCTGGAAAAGTATGGGGCCGACATAGTTGTAGCCAATATTGTTGGGAGGAAGGGCCTGGGGTTCTCGGCTGACCGCGAGTCAGGCGTTATACTGTCGAGTGACGGGTACGAAAGTACGTTTGACTCCCTGCTTAAAGAGGATTTAGCCGGGCTTATATTGGATCTCGTATCGAAGAAGCTCTCCGGCGGGGTGTGAAGCGTTGATACGGCTTGAAGACATAGTTAACATAGACTACAGCCTCGTCGAGCGAGAGCTAGTTAAGTTCTTGAGGGATACCCTAGAGGCCACGGGTGCTAAGGGCTACGTCATAGGCCTCAGCGGCGGCGTGGATTCCTCCACCTCCTTCTACCTAGCGCTAAAGGCTGTCGGTAAGGATAGGGTTCAGGCCTTAATCCTCCCAGACTCGATGGTAACGAAGAAGGAGGACGTCGAGGACGCCTGGAGCCTGGCTAAGCAGGCCGGGGTTAGGGTTCACAGGATCGATATCGCACCCATAGTGGACACATTCAAAGGCTCGCTACCCATATACGAGGGCGATGACGTGGATAGGATCCCACTGGGGAACTTAAGGGCTAGGATACGCATGTGCCTACTCTACTACTACGCCAACAAGCTCAACTACCTGGTTCTGGGGACGACGGATAGGAGTGAATGGCTCATCGGGTACTACACGAAATATGGTGATGGAGCTGTTGATGTGGAGCCTATAATCGTCCTCTATAAGAGCCAGGTCAGAAGGCTCGCGGCGCACCTAGGCGTGCCTGAGAGGATAGCCTTCAAGCCGAGTAGCCCCGGCCTCTGGCCCGGGCACATGGCCGAGGAGGAGCTGGGGGTCAGCTATGACCACGTTGATCTAGTGCTCCACGCTGTATTCGATTTAGGTTTGAAGCCTGAGGAGGTGCCCAGGGAGACGGGCGTGCCTGAGAGGGTAGTCGAGAGAGTGCTTGAGCTCTACAGGGTCAACGAGCATAAGAGAAACCCCCCTCTAGCGCCTAGCATAGATGTCGTAAAGAAGGCTGGACTGAAGACGAAGCTCTAGGGGCCACGCTTGAGTGGATCGCTAGTGCCGTGCTGGGCGGTGCCGCATCACGTAACCGCCTTCTTTACCCCCTACTACGCTGGAGAGCCCCTGCTAACCGGCTCGAGAGGGGCAGGGATCATACTCACGCCTCTCGCCAGGGTGTGTTATGGAGCCGGCTCGAGACCACAGGAGGGCCCGGTAGCCAGGGTCCTCGATATACTCTCCGCCCGGGAACCCCTCTCAATACACGAGCCCCTACCCGCGAGGAGGGGCTACGCCACAAGCGCCGCCGTAACCCTCGCGGCCGCCCTCGCCGTGGCTGCCTTCAGGGGCGGGAGCCTCTTGGCTGCGGCCCAAGCCGCTCATAGGGCGGAGGTGGAGTGCAAGACAGGGCTCGGCGACGTACTAGCTCTCAGTAGCCCTGCCGGTGGGGTTGCTGTGAGGATAGAGCCTGGAGCCCCCGGTGTTGGGAGGGTGGACTACATACCCGCTCCTCCAACGCTCGCCGTGGTAACGGCGTCGAGGGGCGAGGAGGAGACATCCTCCCTGCTGGGGAGGCTCTCCGATCGGGAGGCCTCGGAGGCCCTTAATGCCCTAAGGAGGCTCGAGAGGGATCCGACTTTCGATAGGTTCGTGGAGGAGGCGACCAACTACTCCCTTAGAGTGGGCTGGCTCAGAGGGCTCCTAGGCGATGTAGCCGCGGAGATCCTATCCATGGAGGGGGTTCTAGGTGGCTACTCCAAGAAGAGGGTGGCCGTATTCATTGTGGAGCGTGATAGAGCGGCCGATGTGGCCGACCTCCTCTCCCGCTACGGCTACGAGGTTAGGCTCCACGAGTTCTGGAGGGGTGGCCTTAGGCTAGAGTGGATATACCCCGAGCAGGCCCCACCTTGGGGGGAGTGAGCGGGGCCTTGGATGAGTGGGTTATCCCGAGGAGCCACCCCCGGTATCACTCTCTCGTACTGCGTGAGAGGCTAGTTGAGGGCTTCGAGAAGGGCTTAGTCGTGCCCCAGGGCTTAATAGCTCACGGGAGGGGCGAGGCCTTCGACTACATACTAGGAGAGAGGACTCACCCCTTCGCTGAGAGGGCTGTGAGAGCCGCCGTCGCATACATGTTGACATCGAGGCACCCAGTCATATCGGTAAACGGTAACATGGCCGCGCTGGCCCCCCGGGAGCTTGTTCAGCTCTCCGAGTTGACGGGTGCCCCCCTCGAGGTCAACCTCTTCTATAGGAGTGAGGAGAGGGTTAAGGCTATAGTTCAACACCTCCGGGAGCATGGCGCCGAGGTGGTGCTGGGCCTTGGGTGTAGCAAGAAGAGGTTACCGGGCCTGGAGAGCGCTCGCGGCATAGTATGCGAGGAGGGGATATACTCGGCCGACTTCGTCCTAGTAGGGATAGAGGATGGAGATAGAACGGAGGCCCTCCGCAGGGCGGGTAAGGTGGTTGCCGCCATAGACTTGAACCCGTTCTCCAGGACAGCCCAGAAGGCCGACATCACCATAGTAGATGAGGCCACGAGGGCGCTACGCCTCGCCGTCCGTTTAGCCGCTGAGATGAGGGGGTGGAGCAGGGGTAGGTTGGAGGAGGTCATACAGTCTTATGATAATAGGGCCGTGTTGTCAGAGGCGTTTAAAGCTATGCTAGAGAGGCTCTCCCACGCCGCTTCTAAGGGGGTCATCCTCGAGCCTTAGAATACCCCGCTCTCCGGGGTGGTACCCGACTCCAACAGCTTTCTCGGCAGCCTCTAGGATCCTCCTCGCAAGATCTATTTCAGCTGAGAGTTCATCCTCGACGCCCAGCTCCTCCGCCCTCGAGATGAATTCGACCACGTAGGGTAGCTCCCTGAACGCTATCTCCCGCAGGAGCCTCAGCGACTCGGGGCTCCTGCGCCTCGAGAGCCTCTCGAGTCGGGCTAGTAGCCTCGTGGGGTCGAGCGAGTAGAACTGTACCCTGAGGAGCCTTATCCTGGGGTCGCTGGCGGAGGATCGAGCCGGGGGTCTACCCTCGTACTCGGCAACCGCTTCCTCTATGGAGTCTAGATCCGTGATCCTCCACCAATGCTGGCCCCCGCTACGATACGTTGTCTCTATGAGGCCATACTCCTTCTCGAGCCTCGAGAGTAGGAGGGAGGGGTTATAGTCTAGGCCGTACTCCCTCAGCTTCCTCTTAACGCTCTTGTAGTCGAAATCGCCCAGCCGGGCCCTCCCCACGAGGTCTCTAGAGGCCTCTAGGATCGCTTTAAGCACGTAGTAACCCCTCTCGCCGTAGACTGCTATGAACTCCGAGGCAGCCGACGCCACTTGAGACCCCCCGCGGGGAGGGCCCGCCGCTCTGGGGTTAGGTTCTTTGGGATTAATCCCCGTTTACAGTGCTGGGGAGGAGGTGCTGTTTCGCTTGGACAAGAATCCTAGTGGCGCCTACGCTATCCTAGCCGAGGGGGTTAGGAAGGCCATCCGGGGCCGTGAAGTGTTGAGGGGTGTGGACCTGAAGGTTAGAAGGGGTGAGGTGCACGTCCTAGCCGGGCCTAATGGGGCCGGTAAGACCACGACCCTCAGGGTAATACTGGGCCTAGCCCACAGGGATGCCGGGGCCGTTAGGGTGCTAGGCTTCGACCCCGAGGGCTCCGGCTTTGAGAGGGTTAGGGCCCGGATAGGCTACCTGCCCGAGGACGCTAAGCCCTACGAGCGCCTGACGGGGTGGGAGAACCTCTACTTCTACGCCCTCGCATACGCTAGGGGCGACCGGGCTAGGGCCCTAGCCATTGCGCGGCGGGGCGCGGAGCTCTCGGGGCTGGGGGCCGATGCATTGTCTAGGAGGGCGTCGGGCTACAGTAAGGGTATGGCTAGGAGGCTCCTCGTAGCCAGGGCCCTCATGCACGAGCCTGAACTGGCGGTGCTCGACGAGCCGACGTCGGGTCTGGACGTGTTCTCCGCGGTGAGGCTGAGAGGGGTCATACGCTCGATAGCCCGGGCGGGGGCGGCTGTGCTTGTGACGACGCATAACCTCCTCGAAGCTCAGGAGATAGCTGATAGTGTCACATTCATCGTGGATGGCAGGACCCTCTGCTCATGCAGCGTCGCCGAGGCCCTGGAGCGCTATGGCGCCGCCAACCTCGAGGAGGCGTTCGTGAGGGCGGTGGAAGATGCTCAGGGCGGTGATCTGGAAGGAGCTGCTTGAGCTCTCAAGGGATAGGAGGACCCTAGCCCTCGTCGTGTTGATGCCCCTACTGGGACTGCCGGCTCTAGGCCTCCTAACAGGCGCCCTCTACCACGAGCAGGTGGCTAGCGTCACGGTCTTCTACGAGGACAGGGGGATCCACGCCATAGCTAACTGGCTTGCTTCAGACATAGCACAGAGGGCCGCGTCCTCGGGTATCAAGGTGTCGGTAGACATTAAAGCTGGGAGCCCCAAGCCGGGGTGCTGTGATGTGTATGTCTACCTGCCGAGGGGGTTCCACGAGAACCTGACGAGCATATCCAAGCCGCTCGTGGCTTACATAGGTAAGCTGCTTGCGAGCCAGGCCGCTGAGAGCGCCTACTACGCTGCGCGTGGGGCACTGGGAGACCTGTCGCAGCGCGTGGCCGTTGAGAGGGTTGAGGTGCTGATAAACGCCTCTGGGCTTGAGGCGAGCCCCGAACTTATACTCCACCCCCTGGAGGTGAGGGAGTACACCTTCAAGCCCTCCGGAGCCATAGCATCGCCTCGAGAGCAGCTCGCAGCTGAAACCGCCAGGCTCCTCGAGTTCGCCCTCATATTCGTCGTCAACCCGGCGGTTGTCTATGTGACAGACGCTATCGTGGGGGAGAGGGAGAGGAAGACGCTTGAGGCCCTCCTAGCCACACCCCTAGGAGCGAGGGACGTGGTCTTGGGTAAGATGGTTGCATCCGCCATCATAGGCCTCACAGCAGCCCTAGCCGATAGCCTTGGGGTCCTCGTGTTCTTCTGGTCTCTCGGGGGCTCCCACGTACTCCCCTTCAGCCTCCTCGGGCTCCACGCCCTGGTATCGGGGGTCCTCGTGTTCATGACCGCCGCAATCATAGCCCCCATAGCGTCGAGGAGCCCGTCGATAAGATCCGCTCAGGCCACCGGCATGGCGGTTCTAAGCCTAGCAACCGCTATATACTTCGCCGCCCTCTTCACCGATATATCAAGCCTACCCGCAGCCCTGAAAGTAGCGTTACTAGTAATACCATTCACACACGCGGCACTAGCGATAAACTCATACGCCATAGGCTCGATGGCAGGCGTGGCAGTCCACGTAGCCGTGATGACGGCCGTCGCCCTAGCCGCTGTGGCGGTCTCAATAAGGTTAACTGATCCCGAGGCAATGATACTCGTTAAGGAGTAGGGGGGCTCGCGCGGTTGATCGATCCCCACGGGCTCGACGTCGGCGACCGCTATCCAGCTCACCGCCCCCTCCTCAGCGTGGAGTTGAGGAGCCTTGATAACTCCTTGCAGAGGGCGTTGACGGCGCCCCTCCATCCCCGCTCCTCGTAGCCCTCTAGGACTGACTCCCAGTCGACCGCGAAGAGGAGGGCTAGTAGGATGATTGTGCCGGCGACTATTGCTGCGACCGATAGTGCCATATTCTCGGTCGTCAGCCAGCCTAGGAAGGCCCCAATGCCGGCGACTAGGGCTGTGAGCACTATTTTGCCGAGGGTGACTGAGGCTAGGAACACCAGCTTATTGTACCCGGCGGCTCCCAGGGGGATGTAGAGCACGTCATCGGGCAGCGGCAGGGCAGCGAAGAGGAACACGAGCAACGCCATCTCCCACGTGGTCCTGGCGAGTATCCTCTTGAGCGCCCTCCTCTTCGACTCTATCCTCTTGACCCGGGAGCTCAGCACGTCGGATAGGTAGAACTCCACGAACTTACCGATGCCAGCGCCTAGACCCCCCGCGAGGATCATCGCTAAAAGACCCGTAACGTTGTCTTTCTCCACGGCAGCGTAGGACACGACTATGGTTAGGTAGACCGCGGGGAACCCGGGTATGAGGTTCGAGAAGAGGGCTAGAGCCAGCACTCCCCAGGGCCCGTAGTTTTTGATTGACTCCAGCAGCTCTCCCAGGGGGCCTCCCGTGCTCAACCCTGTTCCCCGGCGGGTCGAGGCGGGTTCCTATCGCTCCAGACCCTCCTCACCCCTCGGCTCGTCCCTGCCTAGACATCCCCGCCGTGATGCCTAGTAACCCCGGGGCGGGTCTATATGTGAGCGGTCGATCAAGCGTTGGCGACGGCGGCCCTGTTCGACGTCTACGCCCAACGCTACGATTCCTGGTACCTAGAGCATAGGCTACTCGCTGAGAGCGAGGCAGAAACGGTAAAGGCGGCCCTCGGCGGGGAGGCCCCCCAGCCCTGCCTCGAGGTCGGGGTCGGGAGCGGCTTCTTCGCCTCAAGGGTGGGCTGCACCTACGGCGTCGACCCGAGCCCGCGCATGCTGAGCCTCGCCCTAGAGAGGGGGGTGGAGGCGGCTCTGGCGCGGGGCGAGGCCCTCCCCGTGGCCCCGGGATCCCTCTCAGCGGTCCTCGTAGTTGTGACCATATGCTTCGCCGACGACCCAGAGCGCCTAATAGCAGAGGCCGCCAGGGCCCTGCACAGCGGCGGTGTCATGGTTGCATGCATAGTTCCAAGAGACACCCCGTGGGGGCGGCTCTACCGCAGCAGGGCCAGGCTGGGCCACCCCCTATACTCGGCTGCCCGCTTCTACACCGTAGACGAGGTAGAGCGGATGACGGAGAAGGCCGGGCTACTCACCGAGTATAAGGTCGCAACACTCTCCTACCCACCCTGGGGGAGGCATAGACTAGAGAAGCCACACCCCCCCAAGGGTAGAGAGGGCTTCGTCTGCATCAGAGCGAGGAAGCCCTAGACCAGCGGGATGACGAGGCTCGAAAGGGCGGAGGCCCCCCAGGCCAATGAAGAGCCCGCGCAGGGCCGACCGCCGAGGAGGACGAGCGAGTCGGTCAAGGGTGGGGTCATCATCGGCTCCCTCAGCCCCAAAGGTCTTCCCCACAACCCAAGAAGCCTCGAGGCCCCGCAGCTAAACTTAATGCCTCCGCCAGCTACACTCACACCACGCCCCCGGTGCCCGCGGCTTCCCGGCGGCGGCGCGTGGGCAACGCGGGGCCGAGCCCCGCAGGGGATGAGCCCAACAGCCTCCAGCCGCGGGCACACCAGCCCGAAATGCTTAATACGCCCGCCCCCCAATAGGGTACCATGCCCCACGCACCCCGAGGCACAGCAGGGTGCGTGGGGCCGCTTCACGCTTGAGGAGATGGGGGCCTGAACACCCCCCAGACGCTACCTGGGGGACGTTCAGGCCCTACAGGGGCCTCGAGGGCGCCCCCGGGGGGTCGGGGGCCACGGGAGAGGGCCCAGCCCGCCCCCTCCCCGGGCTGCGCGCCAGCCGCGGCCGTAACTCCGGTTGATCCTGCCGGACCCGACCGCTATCGGGGTAGGGCTAAGCCATGGGAGTCGAACGCCCCGCCGCTGCGGGGCGTGGCGGACGGCTGAGTAACACGTGGCTAACCTACCCTCGGGACGGGGATAACCCCGGGAAACTGGGGCTAATCCCCGATAGGCGGGGAGGCCTGGAAGGGTTCCCCGCCGAAAGGGGCCGCGGGGGGTTATCGCCCGCGGTCCGCCCGAGGATGGGGCTGCGGCCCATCAGGTAGTTGGCGGGGTAATGGCCCGCCAAGCCGACGACGGGTAGGGGCCGTGAGAGCGGGAGCCCCCAGATGGGCACTGAGACAAGGGCCCAGGCCCTACGGGGCGCACCAGGCGCGAAAACTCCGCA
>Ga0256833_1000549_pt1 | contig 28924 bp, 29 predicted proteins | sample 356284metaG_FD_190535 | JGI IMG/M metagenome (GOLD analysis project Ga0256833, IMG submission 190535) | Hydrothermal vent microbial communities from Mid Atlantic Ridge, Atlantic Ocean - 356-284 | ecosystem: Environmental > Aquatic > Marine > Hydrothermal vents | place: Atlantic Ocean: Mid... | reverse complement strand
CCTTATGTCCCTTGGAGGACTGGCTATCGGTCTTGGTCTGTTTGCAGATGCTACCGTTGTGGTGATAGAAAACATTTTCAGACATATAAGCCACAGCAGAGAAAAGTTTAAAGACAGAAACTACAGATTAGAAATAATAAAGCTGTCTGTTCAGGAGATAACAAGACCAGTATTTTTTGCAATTCTTATAATAATTGTTGTTTTTCTACCTATTTTTAGCTTTGAAGGAGTTGAAGGGAAATATTTTAAACCTCTTGCTCTCACAATTATTGCAGCCTTAGGTGCATCCCTGTTTGTTGCCTATGTCTTTATGCCTGTTCTTGCCTACTTTGGACTGAAACCAGGCAGTGAAAAAAGTCTGATTATGGATTTTATAGAAAAAATATATCTGAAAGTACTAAAAGGAGCTATGAAGATAGGATTAGCCCTGTTTATAGGGACAGTTATACTGTTTGGCGGCTCTGTATATCTGCTGACAAAAGTAGGAACAGAGTTTACACCAGAGCTTGACGAAGGAGCTGTCCTGCTTGAAGTCTTCCTTGATACAAACATATCAAGGGAAGAGGCAAAAAGACTGGCAAACATCATAGAAGAAAGGGCAAAGTCCTTTGATGTGGTAACAAATGCTTTTACTACAGTAGGAAGGGCAGAAAAAGGAGAAGTTACAGATGTTTCTTACATGGAAACATGGATACTTCTAAAGCCTTACAACCAGTGGAAAGAGTTTAGAACAAGAAAAGAGTTTGAGCAGGCACTGAGGGAGAAGCTGAAGGACATTCCTGTTGCAGGTTTAGTGTTTACACAGCCTATAGCAATGAGAATTGAAGAGCTTCTATCTGGTGTCAGAGCAACAGTAGCAGTAAAGATATTTGGAGATGATTTAAAAAAGATAAACCAGATAGCAATGAAGGTGGAAGAAGTTGCAAAAGGTATAAAAGGAGCTGTTGATGTGGAAACAGAGATACAGTCAGGAAGACTGCAGCTGCAGATAATCCCAGATTACGAAAAACTTTACAGGTACGGTTACACTGTAGAAAGACTGCTGAGCCTTGTTGGAGATTTTATAGCTGGTGTTCAGGTAAATGAGCTAAGAGAAGGGCTTATCAGTTTTCCTGTTATGATAAAATTACCGGAAGAACAGTTAGACAGGGTAGAAAAAATAAAAAATATACCTCTACTTAAAAAAGATGACGGAACTATATTGAGAGTTCAGGATGTGGCACAGGTGAAGATAGTACCGGGATTTTCAAAAATCAGGCATGAAAATGGCCTCAGATATGCCCTTGTTCAGATGAACATTGAAGACAGAGACCTTGGAGGATTTATCAAAGAACTCAGAGAAAAGATAAATCAGAACGTAAAACTACCGGAAGGATACTTTATAAAGTTTGCAGGTCAGTTTGAAAATCAGGAAAGGGCAATGAAAAGACTGTCAATCGTTGTTCCCATAGCCATACTGCTGATATTCATACTCCTTTACCTGAACTACAACACTGTTAGGGACTCACTTATAATCATGCTTAATGTTCCATTTGCAACCATAGGAGGAATTTTGTCCCTTTACATATCTGGATTTAACCTTTCTGTTCCAGCTGCAATAGGATTTATAGCAGTGTTTGGTATAGCTACCCTTAACGGGGTTGTTCTAGTTTCATACATCAGACAGATGTTAGATGAAGGATTCAGTATTGAAGAAGCAATAAATAGAGCAGCAAGGCTGAGACTCAGGCCTATCCTGATTACAGCAACAGCTGCTTCCTTAGGATTGGTTCCCATACTGTTCACCCACGACATAGGTTCAGAGATTCAGAAACCTATTGCTGTTGTCGTTATTGGAGGTATATTTACATCAACATTCCTGACGCTGATTCTCCTTCCTATCGTTTACAAGTTTGTTTACAAGATAAGAAAAACTTAAACAGCAGGGGCTTTATGCCCCTTGATAGTTAAAATATGCTCAGTAAGTTAAAAATATATCTAAACAAATGGAGGCTGTTATGGAATTTTTAGCACAGTTTCATCCACCGATGGTTCATTTTGCCATTGCACTCATACTGACAGGTGTACTGTTTGACATATTAGGTTTTGTTTTCAGAAAAGAAAGTCTAAAACATGCAGGTTTCTGGACTATCCTGTTTGGCGTTTTCGCAGTATGGGGAGCTATGTTTACAGGACACGAAGCAGAAGAGTTAGTTGAAGATGCTATAAAGGGAACGGCAGCTTATGAGATTTTAGAGCAGCACGAGGAGATAGGAGAAATTCTGCCGTGGATAGTTACTGTCTTAGGGATAATTAGAACATTTCTGCACCTTAGGCCAAATAACAAAATATTTATCATTTATCTGTTAGCCGGAATATTAGTTGCAGGTGCTGTCGGATATCAGGGAAGAATAGGTGGAAAGTTAGTTTTTGAGCACGGCGTAGGAACAAAAGCGATGGAAAAATCAAAATACAATAAGGAACACTACCATCCAGATGAAGACGACTAAAAAAGCCATCTCAAAGGAATTAGAATTTGGCCTAAATTTGATACTTTACATAAAAATCAACAGACAATATTATATAGTTATAACATAATAACAAGAGGTTGAGATGAACAGGATTAAGCAGCTTGCCATAAACGAGGAAGGTTTTGTTTTTGACCCATTAACAGGAGACAGCTTCACAGTAAACCAGACAGGACTGTTTATACTTCAGAAGCTAAAAGAAGGAAAAGAAACAGAACAGATAGTAAAGGAACTTACAGAAGAGTTTGAGGTGTCTCAGGAAGAAGCAGAAAGAGACCTTATTGATTTTGTGGAAAAACTGAGAAGTTACAGACTTCTTTAGGAGAGAAAGATGGAGCTAAAGATAGCCGTTTCAGGAATAAACGCCGTAGACAACCCAGGTCCCGGTATTGGAGTAGCAAAAAGCCTCACAGAAGCTGAAGATTTTTCAGCACAGATAATAGGTCTTGCATATGATGCTATGGAGCCGGGCATATATATGGACTGGATTATTAAAAAATCCTTTATCATGCCTTACCCTTCAGGAGGACATGACGCCTTTATAAACAGACTTATTTATATAAAAGATAACTACGGTCTGGATTTTGTTATGTCTGTTTTGGATGCAGAACTTCCTGTTTTGATAAAGTATGCCGATGAGTTAGAAAAAAACGGTATAAAAACATTTCTTCCCACATACCAGCAGTTTAAGCTGAGGGCAAAGGACAGGTTAGAAGAGATTGCTCAGAGTATAGGTATAGACATCCCTAAATCAGCTGTGGTTTCATCTTATGACGAACTGATAAAGGCTGTAGAGAAGATAGGCCTGCCTGTCATGGTAAAGGGAGCTTTCTACAAGGCGTACAGGGCTTACACAACACAGGAGGCTATAAGCTATTACAACAAAATAGTTGCCCAGTGGGGATATCCAATAATTGTTCAGCAGGTAGTTTCTGGAGAGGAAATGAACGTGGTTGCAGTTGGAGATGGAGAGGGAAATTCTTTAGGAATGGTGGGAATAAAAAAGATGTGGATAACAGAGCTTGGGAAGATATGGACAGGAGTTACAATAAAAAATGAGAAAATGCTCACTGCTGCACAGAAATTTATTGAAAAGTACGGCTGGAGAGGAGCTTTTGAACTTGAATGTATTGTTGATACAAAAGAAGACAGGGTATACCTGATAGAGATAAATCCCCGATTCCCAGCTTGGTCGTACTTTTCCACTGGCGTTGGCGTAAACATAGCAGCAAACATCATAAGAAAAGCATTTGACCTGCCTGTAAAACAGTATGCAGATTACCCAGCTGGAAAACTTTATGTGAGATTTACAGACGACCTTGTTACAGATATGGACAGATTTCAAAAAGTGATAACGAGAGGTGAAAGCTGATGAAAAAGATTTATCAGAAACCTGTCATAACAAAACTTCAGACAGGGTTTATGAACAAGTTTGGCTCTTCCCCTCTGTATGCAAGGAAAGTCAGGACAGATATAGACGGGGTTCCCATTTCTGAGCTTGTGGAAAAATTCGGCTCTCCCTTATTCGTTATTTCAGAAAAACAGCTGAGAGAAAAATACAGACAGATATACAGCGCATTTACCAACAGATATCCTAACGTTCAGTTTGGATGGTCTTACAAAACAAACTATCTGAAGGCTGTATGTGCCGTTCTTCATCAGGAAGGAGCTATAGCAGAGGTTGTGTCTGAGTTTGAGTATGAAAAAGCAAGAAATATGGGAATAGAAGGAAAAGATATTATATTCAATGGTCCCCATAAAACTATAAATGCTTTAAAAAGGGCAGCTTTAGAGGGGGCAAAGATACATATAGACCACTTTGATGAGATTACAGACCTTGAGCATATTGCTGATGAAATAGGAAAACAGATAAAAGTTGCCATCAGAATAAACATGGATACAGGAATTCATCCCCAGTGGGACAGATTTGGATTTAATTTAGAGACAGGTCAGGCTTTAGATGCTGTAAAAAGGATAGCATCTGGAGGAAAACTTGTATTAAATGGTCTTCACTGCCACATAGGAACGTTTATATTAGAGCCTGAAGCATACGGAAAAGAAGTTGAAAAAATGGTAAAGTTTGCATACGAGATTGAGGACAACTTTGGATTTAAGATAGAGTACCTGGACATTGGTGGGGGATTTCCATCAAAAAACAGACTGAAAGGTACATATCTTCCCCCTGATGTGGCAGTTCCTCCTGTTGAGGAGTTTGCAGAAAAGATAACAGACAGTCTATACTCAAATCTCAGACCGGGAGATTTTCCCAAGCTTATTTTAGAAACAGGCAGAGCTATTGTTGATGAGGCTGGGTATCTTATAACAACAGTGTTTGCATCAAAACGACTCCCTGATGGAAGGAAAGCATACATAGCAGATGCAGGGGTTAATCTGCTGTTTACAGCATTCTGGTACAAGTTCAATATAGAGATAGACAGGGAGGTGCAGGGAAGCAACGAACCATCTGTTATTTATGGTCCCCTATGTATGAATATAGACATAATAGATGAAGGAACGATGCTGCCTCCTCTAAAAAGGGGAACAAGACTGATTTTTTCTCCTGTAGGAGCTTACAACAACACCCAGTGGATGCAGTTTATTGAGTACAGACCAAATGTGGTGATGGTGATGGAAGACCAGACAGTAGAAATTATAAGGGAAAAAGAAGACCTCTCTGACATTGAAAGAAGGGAAAGACTTCCTGATAGATTAAAAATAAAATAAATTTATGGAAAAGATAAAAAAGCAGATAAAGGCAGTTTTAAACAGCTACTCTGAGATTCTGTTCCTTGAAAATTATGTGGCAGGATTTGTTATACTCCTTGCCACATTTCTAAACCCCAATTTAGGGGGAGCAGGTATCATAGCAATAATATCTGCATACCTGTTTGCGAGATTTTTAGGTATCGGAGAAACATTCTTAAAAACAGGTTTTTACACATACAACTCTCTTCTTGTAGGACTGTCTATTGGATATCTGTTTAAACTGACGCCATTAACAGCCTTTTTTATTGTTGCATCAAGTATCACCACCCTGATTTTTTCTGTTATGCTGCACAGTATATTTTCCTATTATCTAAAAATTCCTATTCTCAGCCTGCCGTTTGTTGTGATAAGCTCAACAATCTATCTTGCAGTATCAAACTACACAAACCTTTTTGTAAACTCTCTTTACCCACACATTAATTTCTCATTTTTAGAAAATTACCTCCCCTTCTGGATTTCTGGTTTTTTTAAATCCCTTGGGACTATTCTGTTTTTACCTGATGTTTTTGTTGGGATTGTGTTTTCACTGGTTATACTGCTTGTGTCCCGTATTTTGTTTATGCTTTCTGTGGTTGGATACTACACAGGAACGATAACAGCTGCATTTTTAACAGGCTCTTTTGCTACAGCATTCTCAGACATCAGCCACTTTAACTTTATACTGATTTCAATGGTTTTAGGAGGAATATTCCTTATCCCATCTATAAAATCCTACTTTATTGCATTAACAGGAGTGGTTATATCAACCATAGTGCTGTCTGCAATAAAAACCTTCTGGTCTTTTTACGGCATACCAGCCTTTACACTGCCGTTTAACTTTATATCCCTCACATTTATATATGTTCTTGGTCTTCTTGGATTTCCCTATGTGGCAAAGGTTATAAGAAAAACACCAGAAGAAACACTGGACTTCTACCTTACAAACATAAAAAGATACAGAGGCAGTTACAACACAATACATCTACCTTTCTCAGGCAGATGGACAGTATGGCAGGGATTTAACGGGAAATGGACTCACAAAGGGAACTGGAGATATGCATACGACTTTGTTATAACAGATGAAAGCAGAAAAACCTACCGTAACGATGGAAAACAGTTAACAGATTACTACGCATACCGCAAACCTGTTCTGTCTCCAGTAAGAGGTAGAGTAGTAAAGGTTATATCAGACCTTCCTGACAACCCTATCGGTCAGGTTGACAGGGAAAACAACTGGGGGAATTTAGTTATCATATACGACCAGAGAGGATTTTATGTAGAAATATCCCATCTATCCCAAAACTCCATAAAGGTAAAAGAAGGAGACTGGGTAGAGGTAGGAACATTTCTGGGACTGTGTGGAAACTCTGGATACTCCCCACAACCTCACATACACATTCAAGTTCAGCCTTCTGCAGATATAGGCTCATACACACTCCCATTTAGCTTCGTAAGTTATATCAGTCAAAACCGCTTCTTCTCAAACGACCTTCCTAAGGAAGGCGAGATAGTAGAGCCTGTATTCCCTGATAAATCTATAGAAATAAAGATGACATTTGTTTTAGATTACACATTTGAGTACGAGGTTATCAAAGGAGAAAAAAGGGAAAATCTATCCCTCACAGTAAAAATGGCTCCAGACGGCACATTTTACTTTGATTCAGGAAAAGGTCAGCTGTACTTTGGCAAACATGAGGGGACATTTTACTTTTACAGGATTGATGGTGAAGACCCTTACCTGAAGCTGTTTTTCCTTGCACTACCCCGGATGCCTCTGTTTTACAGGGAAGGCTTAAGATGGGAAGATTTTCTGCCGGTAAAAGTAGTTACTGGTGGAATAAAAAAATCATTAATTCTGTTTTTCAGCTCTTTCAACCACAACCTGTCCCACATACAGTACACAGGAAAATTTGAAAAGAACATGAAAATTACAGGTAAGATAACATCAAAACTGCTCAACATAAACGAAACAGTGCAGGTAGAATTAGATGAAACAGTTGGCATAAAAAGTATAAAATTTAAAGACACATACATAAAGCTCAAAAAGTTTATCCACAGTAAGGAGGGCTAAAATGAAAAAGCTTGCAACAGTTTTAATCTCTGCTGTTATGGCTACAGCATCACATGCAGAAGATGTGCTGATAAATACTTCCTTTTACGGCAGCTATATAGACTACTCATCCTCTGCTGTTAAAGATGACGGATACATAGGGGGCATTTACGGATACGCTGGCATAGGCCTTGAACATTCTATAGAAGGAGAGATTGATTACACAAAGATAAACTACACAGGAAGTGGAAGCCTGAAGCAGTGGGATTTTACTGTTCTATACACTAACTACTCAGTAAAAAACACAAAAGTAAGAATAGGCGGGCATTACATAAGTAGTGATGATTCTGCTACTGACGGCGGTATTATCCTGACAGGAGGATACGAATTTTATACACTAAACAGCTACAATTACAGTATAGACATAGCCCTGTCATACTACGACAATTACAACATAGAAAAAACATACATAAGAAACATATACAGAGGTATGGGAAGGGGCAGTTTTTCTTATACTACAAACACAACAGGACTGTGGGTTTACCAGATTTCCCCAAAATTTGGTTATTCGTTTCCTGGAACATCTGCAGGAGATATATATTTAGAGACAAGAGGATACTACATAAGGCTTTCAGATGACGTAGGTTTTGGCAAAAATTTCTTTTCTGTTGAAGGCAGTTTAAACATTGATGCAGGAATGTTTGGTTTTAATCTTTACGGATGGATTGGAGAGCAGGAATTTGCAGTTAAGAAATACGGATTTGCTGTTTACAACCTGTCTGAAAAATACAAAAACGGATTTGGCGCATCTATAAGATACAAAATATCTGAAAACTCCTCAATAACTGTAGGCCTGAAGAGAGAAACATTCAAAGAGTTAGATAATCCTTCTGACGTAAAAACAACATCACTCTACTTTTTTGCAGGGGTTAACTTCTGATGATAAGGATGGCTGTGCTTACAATCCTGCTGCTGATTAACGGTTTATACGCACTTGATTATCAGGAGATAAAAAAATCCTACTACCGCTCGTATCAGTACGAAAAAACAGGAGATTACGAAAACGCAATAAAAGCCCTTATGTTTGTTTACAACGAGTATCCTGATGGATATACAGTAAATCTCAGACTGGGATGGCTTTATTATCTGATGAAAAAGTATGCAAACTCAGTGTTTCACTACAAAAAGGCTATAAAGGCTGCACCATACTCTGTGGAAGCAAAGCTGGGATACACACTTCCTTTACTTGCCCAGAAAAAGTTTTCAGAAGTTGAAAGTATCTGTTATCAGATAATCAATACTGACTTTTACAACTATTACGGAAATCTACGGCTGAGCTATGCCCTCAGAATGGAAAAAAAGTATGAAACTGCTATAAAAATAGCACAGAAAATGCTTGCCCTCTATCCTACAGATGTAAACTTTTTGATAGAGATAGCTCTGTCTAAGTTTTCATTAGGAAAAAAGGAAGAAGCTAAGAAAATATTTTTAGATGTGCTGATTTTAGACCCGGAAAATATCACTGCCAGAGAGTACCTGAAATACTAAGGTATAAACAGCATATAATACGAAAATTAGATTTATAAGGGAAGGTGGTGGTGAGTTTGAAGAAGGTCGTGATAGAAGTCTTAGAGCTAAAAAGCTGTCCTGAGTGTTATAAATTAATCAAATTATTACAAGAAGTCCTGTCTGAGATAGAAGATATGAAAGATGTGATTGAGGTTGTTTTTTTAGACCTTTTTGACCATAACAGCCGTATAAATGAGCTTGGTATGTATCAGTGTCCAGCCCTTGCAATAAATGGAGATATCCGTTTTATAGGAGAGATTCCCCATAAAGAAGAGCTTAAATCACTGATTGTTTCAGAGATTCTATCCCATTAATTTTTTTCTTTTTCTTTTATTTTTATTTTCTAAAAAATATATTAATAAGAATAATAATAGCCTGTGGATATGTGGATAACTCAAATTATCCTTTGTTTTTCAATAACTTATAAAGAGGAAAAAATGTGGATAACCTGTGGATAACATGTGGATAACTCAAATTTTAAAAAGTTCTTATATTACAACACTTACAGGTCAGTAACTACTAACTTTCTATATTTATCAGTCACTTAACCCTGTGGATAACTTTCTAAAGTAAGCCGAGTTATCCACAGAATTTCTTGAGTTATCCACAATTTTTGCCGAGTTATCCACAACGATTTTTTGAAAATGTGGATAACTTTTTGGTTTTTTATATTTATCAATCACTTACACTGTGGATAACCTGTGGATAACTACAGTTTCTTTATGATGCTTCTGTGTTTCAGGTTAAGTAGTAGCTCTTTTACTGTTTTTCTCAGGACAGGATGCAGAAAGTCAGGTTGAATGTCTGACAGTGGTTTCAGGACAAAATCCCTTTCGTGAGCTCTTGGATGGGGTATAATCAGCTCTTTTGTTTCTATTATAGTTTTTCCATAAAAAATGATGTCTATATCAATCTCCCTTGGACCCCATCGGAATCTTTTTATTCTGCCTGTCTTTTCTTCTATTTCTTTTAGTTTTCTGAATAACTTTTCTGGAGGAAGCTCCGTAAACCCTGACACAACTGTGTTGAAAAAGTCTGGCTGATTTTCATACCCAACAGCCTTTGATACATATATTGGAGCAACAGATATTTCTGTCATTATCTGTGAAATGTGCTTTATGGCTGTATCTATATTCTTTTTCCTGTCTCCCACATTTGAGCCCAGACCTATAAAAACTTTTTCCAATGCTTCTTCCTGAATGTTAAAATTATTGTATGATTAGAACTATTTTATCAGCATTTTTGATATTTTCGTTTGCTTATGGATACGATATAGATACTCTTTTAGATGAGGCTCTGAAAGAAGTTGAGATAGAAAGTTCAGAAAAGTATTACAACCTTGCTTTAAAGCTGTTTAACGAAGGACTTTACAGACAGGCTGTAAAAAATGGAGAGATATTTTTAGATAAAAACAATGCAGACATTAAAAAGTTAGATAACATAGTTTTGCTTCTGGCTGTTTCTTACTTCCTGACAGAAAAAAAGGATAAACTTTTTAATCTGTTTCTTCAGTACTACAGCTCAAATATATCAGAGGATACAAGAAAAAAGCTATTTATATACACAAACAATCTGCTTGTAAGAAAAGAAGATTGGAAGCGGTTGAAGATACTAAGAAGTAAGGGAAAAGCTTTATTTAAACATAGTAAGCATTCAATCAATCTATCTGGAATATTCTCCCAGTTTGAGCCTGGAGTAAATATATTTAGACTTCATATAGGGAATATCATAGGTGAGAACAGTATATTTTTTGCCCGGAAAAATCTTACCCTTATAGAGATTGCAAAGATGCTGGATATGGGTTATGACGAGCTGAAGATTGCAAATCCCCATATAGACCCATTTGATATACAGAAAGGAGAAGCCGTTTTTGTACCAAGAAAGAGAATACTTCCTGAGAAGGATTTTGAGTTTGGGACTGTTTATATAAATCTGTCAGAAAAGAGGCTTTACTATCCGTTAATTATTGATGGAGAGCCATACGTTATAACATTTCCTGTTGGGATAGGAAGAGACAATGCAAAATCTCCCATAGGGCAGTTTAAAATCACTCAGAAAAAAGAAAATCCAGAATGGGTGGTTCCACAGTCTATAAGGGAAGAAGACCCCACTCTGCCTCCAGTTGTTCCTCCTGGACCAGATAATCCCCTTGGTATAAGGGCTATGAGGCTTGGTTATACAGAGTATCTCCTTCATGGTACAAGTAAGCGGTTTGGGATAGGTATGAAAGTGAGTCACGGGTGTATAAGGATGTACAACAAGGATGTAAAAAGACTGTTTGACATTGTGAAAAAAGGAACAAAGGTGTTCATAACAGAAAAAAATTACAAATTCTTTAAAGACAGCAGATTTTACATAGAAATTTTTGAGCTAAAACCAGAAGACAAGATGGAAATTATAAGTTTCCTTAAAGAAAAAAATATAAAACTATCACCTTATCTTTTACAGTTCTACAACAGAGAAAAGAGGGGATATGCTATCCCCCTCCTTTAAAGTTTACTTTGCAAGAGATTTTCTCATTACCCTTTCAATATTTTCAGACAGTCTGTCAAGCTTTGCTTCCAAAGCATCTACTCTGTCTTTTAGTCCTCTGATTGCTGCTGCATTCTTTTCAGCCTTTTCGTCTACAGCTTTAATCTGATTTTTGATATCTGCATGCTCAGCTTCCATATTCCCAACCTTTGTTTCAAGGTCTGAAATTCTGCCAACAATCTTTGGATGTTCTGTTTTGTGCATCTGTTCAATCTGGCTTACTTTGCCTTCTAAAGCGTTCAGTTTCTCCAGTATTTTAGCATCCTGCTCATCAACGTATGATTTTGACGCACATCCTGTGAGAACAGCAGCAGAAACTCCTAAAACAGCTGCACCTTTTAAAAATTTGCTTAACATATCTAACCTCCTTGTATATTTGTTTATTATTAAGTTTAACACAAAAAATACATCTGCTTGCACATTACTGCATTGTCTTTATTCAGATATTGTAATAAAATATAAACAGCTACCCTCCTAAAAGTGTTGACCGAATCTGCCACCTGAGGCATCATATTGGTGCCTCATCTTTTTTTCGGAGAAAATATGGAAAATCTAAAGTTAAAAGAGATAGCTTTAAAAATTAGATGGTTTATTATGGATGTTGATGGTGTTCTAACAGATGGAGGAATCATATACGACAGTGCTGGTAGAGAGCTGAAAAAGTTTTGTGTAAAAGATGGGATGGGAATAACCCTTCTTCACAATGCTGGAATTAAAACAGCCATCATAACCAGCAGAAACTCACCTATGGTAAAAAGAAGAGCTGACGAGTTAAACATAACAGAAGTTATTCAAGGTGTTTCAGATAAACTCTTTTTGTATGAAAAAATAAAGAAAAGATATAGCCTGTCTGATGAGGAAGTTTTGTATGTTGGCGATGACTTTGTTGACCTGCCTGTTTTAAGGAGGGTAGGTTTTCCTGTTACTGTTCCTGATGCTCCTGAGGAACTGAAAGAGGTCTGTGTTTATGTTACACAAAAACAGGGAGGGGATGGCGCTGTTAGAGAAGTGGCGGAACTTCTGCTTAAACTTTCTGGAAAGTTTGAAGAAGCAGTAAGGAGATATATAGACTAAGATGGAAAAAGATAGGGAGAGATGGAACAGAAAATATTCAGAAGAGGATTTCCCCTGGAAAGAACCATCAGAGATTGTTGATAAGTTTCATCATTTGGCCAGAAAGGGCAGGGCTTTAGATGTAGCCTGCGGAACAGGTAGAAATGCCATTTTTCTTGCAGAAAAAGGTTTCAAAGTTGATGCTGTGGACATATCAGATGTTGCCTTAAATAAGATAAATCATCCCAATATTAATACTATTCAGGCAGACCTTGATTTTTACAGGATTGATGAAAACAGTTATGACCTGATTATAAATATTAATTTTCTCAGCAGAAGACTGATTCCCTACATAAAGGAAGGATTAAAAGAAGGAGGGGTTGTTATCTTTGAGACCTTTACACTGAAGGAAGGTGAGGATTATTTTCAGCCGGAAAACAGGGAGTACCTCCTCAGACCAAATGAGCTACTCAGACTTTTTTCAGAATTTTATATTCTTTTTTATCAGGAGAAAGACAAAGTAAAACCTGACGGTAAAAAGGCATTTGTTTCTTCTCTGGTTGCTGTGAAAAAATGCTTTTTTTGATTATACTTTTCCAAAGTAAAACTCAAAGAAAAGATATATAAAAGGCGTTCCTTTAAATCCTCTTTCTCTGTGCCAGTTTGTCCCTGTATAAACGTTGAAAAATGCCCATCTTTTGTAAAAGTTTAATCTAAAACGACTTTGAATGGTGTAAAGAGATACACTTCCGTTAATCAGACGGGACTGGGTCATACCAGCTAACATCTCAACAGCTAAAGGCTTTTTCCACATTTTTTTTAACGTTCTGATTGATGTGTAATAATTGAGGGTCTGATGTGGTACGTTAGATGCTTTGTATCTGTCTAAATATATTCTCCACACAGTTTCTGGTGCTATAAGACGGTCTATATAAATCTGTGTTGTCTCTTCTAAACGGTTTTGTGTGAGTTTTCTCTCTGCTCTAAACCGCTGATAAACAGTGATCTCCCATCTTTTATAAATGACAGGTATGTTGTATATGTCGTATCGGGCGTATATTTTTGGGGAGCTTGTTATTCCCAGAGAAAACTTGTGTTTCAAAAGCTTTCTGACTTTACTGGAATGTTCAACTCCTACAGAAACAGCATCTTTGTTTTCCTGTGAAATATCTAATGGTTCTTCTTCTTCCCTGCGGGTTATTCTATTCCGGTAACTTTTTACAAACAGTCCTAAATGTTTTTCTATCTTTGCCAGTCTTATTTTGAAGTCTATCTTCTGTATCTTCTGGAAATCTGGAACTGTTTCGTATCTAAAACCTGCCCTCAGTCTTATATAAGCCCTTGTTTTTTCTTTTATTCTTGGGTCTGCGAAGAATGTATCAAACTTTTCTACCGTACCGTGAACAATCTGTGATATTTTTGAGTGGAAAATGTCTATAAAGTTTTCCTGAGCTTTAGAGCTGATAAATAAGGTAAGGAGCAGCAAAACTGCTCCACCGATAAACTTTTTCATTAAATATCCATTTTTTATACAATCTCAGTGAATCTCCTGAAGGCTTCTTCCAATTTTTCCACCTTAGTTCCTCCCCCCTGTGCCATGTCTGGTCTTCCTCCTCCTTTCCCCCCTAAAATCTGTGCAACATCTTTTATAATCTCTCCTGCTTTTATCCTGTCTGTCAGCTCCTTTGATACAGCAACAATCAGATTTACCTTTCCTTTTTCCCTGTCTATGGAGGCAAGCATAACTACAGATTTTCCAAGTTTAGCCCTTGCAACATCAGCTAAATCTCTCAGCTCGTTAGGTTGAAGATTCTCAACATTTCCGTAGGCTACTTTGTATCCGTCTTTTTCTTTGACATTCAGTATCTGTGTTATCCTATCAACCACAGATTTTTTCTTTATTTTTTCTATCTCCCTTTCTAACTCTTTTAGTTTTAATTTCATACTTTCTATTCTGTCTAATATCTGGTCTTCTTTTGCTGTCAGAGTTTTTCCTATCTCTTTTATAAGGAAATGCTCTTTTATGGAATGTTCTACAGCCTTCATTCCTGCTACAGCTTCAATCCTGCGGGTTCCAGATGCTACCGCTGTCTCAGAGATTATCTTAAAGTATCCTATGTCTCCTGTTCTGCTGACGTGTGTTCCTCCACACAGCTCCATAGATATACCTGCAGATATGACTCTGACTACATCACCATATTTTTCTTCAAATATGGCAACAGCTCCTTGCTTTAACGCCTCGTCTATACTCATCTCTCTGCATACTACAGGGTGATTTGCCATAATCTCCTGGTTTACAAGCTCCTCTATTCTTTTTATCTCCTCGTCAGACAAGGCTTCAAAATGTGTGAAATCAAATCTCAGATAATCTGGATGTACAAGGGAGCCAGCCTGCTTTACGTGTTCCCCTAACAGATTTCTCAGTGCTGCGTGTAGAAGGTGTGTTGCTGTGTGGTGCCTCATTATACTTTTTCTTCTTTCTATGTCTATTTTGCAGTGAACAACAGAGCCTTTTTTCACTGTTCCATGCACAACTTTACCTTTGTGAACAATTATTCCCTCTACGGGAGTTTGCGTGTCTAACACTTCAAATAGAAAACCGTCACCTTCTATAAAACCTGTATCTCCAACCTGACCACCTTTTTCTGGATAAAAAGGTGTTGTATCAAGAATAATCTCTCCTGTTTCCCCTTCCCTGAGAATGTTTACAGGATGTTCATCTTTTATCACTGCAAGGATTTTGCTGTCTTCAACTTCAAACTTTTCGTATCCAACGAATGTATTTTCCGGTAGCGTGTTTTTCAGCTCAATATAAATCTTTTTAACCTCTTTTGCCTGTGATTTCCAGGAAGCCCTTGCTCTTTCCCTTTGCTCTTCCAATAGTTTATAGTATTCTCCAATATCAACGCCAAAATTGTTGTCTCTGGCTATGTCTTCCACAAGGTCAACAGGAAATCCGTAAGTGTCGTAAAGCATAAACACCTCTTTTCCTGTTATGTGGTGTCTGCCTTCTTTTTTTGCTTTCTCAATAATCTCATACAGTATGTCCATACCCCTTTTTAACGTTTTTATGAACCTTTCTTCTTCTGCCTTTACAAGACCTTTTATAAAACCTCTGTTTCCTATCAGCTCAGGATATGCATCCTTCATCATATCAACAACTACATCAACCCCTTCAAACAGGAATGGTCTTTCTATTCCAAGTTCTTTTCCATATCTGAGGGCTCTCCTCAGGATTCTTCTCAGAACATATCCTCTACCTTCATTTGATGGAAAAACGCCGTCTGATATGAGGAATGTTATAGCCCTCAGGTGGTCAGCTATAACACGCATTGCAACAGTTTCTTTTGATTTTGGATTTTCAGGGTTATACTCCCTTCCACTGACCTCTTCAGCAAACTGTATAACAGGCATAAACAGGTCTGTTTCGTAGTTTGATGAAACTCCCTGAAGAACTGATGCAATTCTTTCAAGTCCCATTCCTGTGTCTATGTTGGGGTGAGGTAGGGGCGTCAGTTTTCCTGTTTCGTCTCTGTTGTACTGCATAAATACTAAGTTCCATACTTCAAGGTATCTGTTGTCTTCAGGAGAACCAAGCTGGGGATTTCCAAACTTTTCTCCCCTGTCGTAATAAATTTCTGAACAGGGTCCACAGGGACCTGTTTCACCCATTGACCAGAAGTTGTCTTCAACGCCTAATCTGTGTATTTTTTCCTCAGGCAGTCCTATAACCTTGTTCCATATTCTGTATGCTTCATCATCTTCTTCAAAAACAGACACTAAAAGTCTTTCCTCTGGAATCTGTAAAACTTTTGTTAGATACTCCCACGCAAACTGGATAGCTTCTTCCTTGAAATAATCACCAAAAGAGAAATTTCCTAACATCTCAAAAAATGTGTGGTGTCTGGGAGTATAACCTACGTTGTCAAGGTCGTTGTGTTTTCCTGAAACCCTGAAAACCTTCTGGCAGGATGTTGCCCTTTTGTAAGGTCTCTTTTCCACACCTAAAAATACATTTTTAAATGGAACCATTCCCGCGTTTACAAACAGGAGTGTAGGGTCAGTCTCAGGTATTATTGAAGCAGACTTTACCCGTGTATGTCCCTTTTTCTCAAAAAAACTTAAAAAGCTTTCTCTAATCTCATTTCCTGTAAGAGATTTCAAAAACAGTCCTCCATATCAGGTTTTAGATAATTATATTATATTGAAAATTGATAATTTTACTTATCAGGTTTATATTATTTCTGCTGTGAAGATAGAAGCTGTAATTGAAGACCAGCTTAATAAACTGTTAGAAGTTGAGACAGACGACAGGTTTACTGTAGAGTCTGTTTATTATAGAGGAGATACTCTGTGTATATCAACACAGCTTGGATGTCCAGTTAGATGTTCTTTCTGTGCTTCAGGTAAAAACGGACTGATAAGAAATCTGTCTTTTGAAGAGATTGTGTCCCAGTATAAACTGGCTGAAGCAGAAGGTATGAACATAAAAAATATTGCCTTTGCAGGTATTGGAGAGCCTCTCCTTAACTGGGAAAATGTTAAAAAGGCTTTCTGGCATTTTAAAGAAAAAGGACTGAAATGCTCCTTTTATACGACAGGATTTCCTGTTAAACATCTCAGAGAGCTTTTAGATCTTCCCCATAATGGAGTTAACATATCATTTCACGCTGTTAGCGACGAAAAGAGAAAGCAGATAATACCCTATGGAGAACCTCTCCAAAAGATTGTAGATACGCTGAAAGAGCATCTTGGAAAGCTGTCAAACAGAAAGAAAAAGATGTATAACATTGCATACCTGCTTATAAAAGGATTTAATGATTCAAAAGAAGAGTTAGATAAGTTGTCTGATATGGCAAAAAATCTGAACATAGGAGTTTCACTGCTGAAATACAACGAGATTGATGGTCTGCCTTACAGTTCTACCACTGATAAAGAGTATGAAAGGGCTTTTCTGTTTTTGAGAGAAAAGGGAATTAGGGTAACACTGTCAAACAGGTACAGAACGAGGAAGATTGGTGGTTGTGGAACACTTATGGTTAATCGGATGAAATCTGTATAAGTTCAGAAAGAAGGTGGACACCTACCGAAAGAGATAAAAAAAGGAGTTGGGTGTCATGAAAGAAATAAAAAATTATACTTTAGGATTAAGAACTCCTGCTGAAGTAGCTTATGGAAAGTGTTAAAATTTTTATCGGTAGGTGTTCACTATGTATTGAACCTATACAAAATCTTGACAAAGTAGGAAAAAGTTTATATTATATTTGTCCTAATTGGGCGGTTAGCTCAGTTGGCCAGAGCACCTCCCTTACAAGGAGGGGGTCATAGGTTCGAATCCTATACCGCCCACTTGCGGAGCCGTAGTTCAGCTTGGCCCAGAACGCCGGCCTGTCACGCCGGAGGTCGCGGGTTCGAATCCCGTCGGCTCCGCCATAAATAAAAAACAGAGAAATCCCATGCACAGGAAAAGAAAAAAAGATGAGTATATAGTCCATAATGTAGACCTTGCCTTTGATATTCTGTTTTTTCTGGCAAATAACCCAAACACAACATTTGAAAATATCCTAAACAGTGTTGATTCTTCTCCCTATCAGGTTGAAAAGACCTTAGAGGTTTTGATTAGCAGAGGATATATAAACTTTAATCAAAAGAAAAAGACTTATGCCTTAGGAATAAAAAATTTTGAGGTTGGTTATTCCTATCTTTCTCACGTTGATATAAGAAGTATAGCTAAACCATATCTTCAATATCTTGGAGAAAAATTTCAGGAAAATGTTTATTTAGCTGTAAGAAGTGGATTTGAAATTGTTTATATAGACTCTTATGAAGTAAGTAGACCTGTTGTTGTAAAGTCAAGAGTAGGAAGACTTCTTCCCCTTTATGCTTCGGCTTCTGGAAAAGTGCATCTTGCAGATATGGATGAGGATGAGTTGGAAGAGTTTTTCAGAGAGGAAAAACTTGTTCCTTATACGAAAAACACAATAACTGACAGAGATAAACTGTTAGAGCATATCAAGCAGGTAAGAGAGCAGGGATATGCAATTGACGATGAAGAATGGGAAGAAGAGGTTAGATGTCTTTCTGTTCCTGTCCGAGACCATACAGGTAAAGTTGCTGCAGCTGTTACCCTTTCAGCTCCTTCCTGGAGAATACCTTCAGAGCAATTAACTGGTGAAATTAAGGATGAGTTTATAAAAAAGGCAAAAGAACTGTCCGAGCGTTTAGGTTATACAGAAGAATGAGAGATAAACTGGTAAAGTATCTGATAGACCTTGTAAAAATCCCTTCTGTTATAGGCAACGAAAAAGAGATAGCAGATTTTGTTCACAACTTTTCAAGAAGATTTTACCCAGAAAGTCAGATAATCAGGCATAACAACTCTCTGATAATATCTGACATTCCTGACGAAAACAAAAAAACTGTTGCTCTTGTTGGGCATTTAGATACTGTTCCAGGAGAGAACCAGTTTACAGGACAGATAATAGACGGAAAGCTATACGGCCTTGGTGCTTCAGACATGAAAGGTGGTCTTGCTGTTATGATGGCACTGATGGAACAGTTTTCAAAAAAAGATAAAAGATTTAACCTGATCTTTGTTTTTTATGAGAAGGAAGAGGGACCTTACATTGAAAATGGTTTAGAGCCACTACTGACAGAGTACGATATAATCCAAAAGGCAGACCTTGCTTTTGCCCTTGAACCTACAGACAATAGAGTGCAGGTTGGATGTCTTGGAACACTTCATGCATCAATAGTTTTTGAAGGTAAAAGAGCCCATTCAGCAAGACCCTGGCAGGGTGAAAATGCAATTCACAAAGCAGCAGACTTTTTAAAAAGGCTTGCTGATTTTGGTGTAAGAGAATACAGTTTTGAAGGGATGAAATATCTTGAAGTTATGAATGCTACAATGGTTGACTTCTCAGGGGGAAGAAACATTATCCCAGACAGATTTGTAATAAATGTAAACTACCGTTTTGCTCCTGGTAAAAGTATAGAACAGGCTAAAAAAGATGTTTTGGATATAGTTCAGGAAGAAGCAACAGTTGAGTTTACAGATTTGTGTCCTTCAGGTAATGTTTGTTTATATAACCCTATTCTTTCTGAGTTTATAGATAGATTTAAACTTCCTGTTGAAGCAAAGCAGGCGTGGACTGATGTTGCAAGACTTTCTCTTCATGGTATAGATGCAGTTAATTTTGGTCCCGGTTCTCCTTCCCAGGCTCATCAAAAAAACGAGTATATCCTTGTGGAAAATCTTATTAGAAACTATGATATTTTTAATAGATTTATTAAAAAATAATCAAATATAATTCTGTTATGAAGTCCGCTGCTATTCGGAAATTTATATATATAGTAGTTTTTATTGTTTCTTTAGCTTTTTTACTTCTTTCTGTGTATCAGATTTATGTTCATACAGACATGTTTAATAATTTTTTGAAAAATACATATAAAGAAAACAAGAATGTGTTAAATATTATTAAGAAGTTAGAAAAAGATGTCTTAACCTCTGTTGCTATCTCTATTTCCCAAAATAATACTTTAAAGAATCTAATTAAAAAAGATGATAGAGATAAGGGGTTTAAATTAGTAAAAAACATATGGGATGAGTATAGAAAAAAGTTAGGTATTAATGAAATACATATAGTAGATAAAAATGGACATTCTTTTGTTAACTTTGTAGATTTTAATGCAGGCATTATTGAAGAAAAAGACAGATATATCATCCTTCCTTTCAGGAAAGATATTGAAAAATCTATGAAAACAGAAAAATCAGTGTCTACTTTGTTTGTTTGTAGATATTTCGTTGGTTTTCGTTCTGTTTATCCTATAAAAGACGGAAATGAGCTTATAGGTGCTGTATCTGTAGGTAAGAGTATAGAGAAAGTAGTTCCAGAGATTAAGAAAAGTTTAAATAAAAATAGTTTTGCTGTAATCTATGTTGATAAGGTAAAAGGCTGTCTTAAAGAGGAAAGATTAAAGGCTTTAAAAAGTCGTAGTCGCAACAAGCATTACATAATTTTAGGAACTGTTGATAATTTTAGAGCTGTTTTAAAGGATTTTGATTTTCAAGAAGGTTTTTTAGTAAAAAGATATAAACAAAGAACATATCTGTTTTCTACCTTTCCTTTAAGAGATTTAAGAGGAGAAACTGTAGGGTATATTGTTTTTCAGGATGACATTAGCTTTGCAAGGTATAGCTTTATAAAAAGTATAGTTAACATATTTTTTACTTATGCGATTTTACTTGCTGGAATTGTAGGTTCAATTTTATTCTTTAGTAGAAAATTTGAGAGAAGACTCTCAGAGATAGAAGATATTACAGAAAGGCTGTCTAATAAAGATTTTTCTGTTCTTGAAAAGTATAAGATAAAAGATAAAGGGGATGATTTAGAAAAGCTGAAAGAGAACATACTAACGATGGGAAAGGAACTTCATAATTACATAATTGAGTTAAACAGACAGATGTTAAAACTGTCTGAAGAAAATTATAAAGACCCTTTACTGGAAATATTAAATAGGCGTGCCCTTGTTAGAGTTGGAAACACAGAGATAGAAAAAGCAAAAATTAGAGGAATACCTTTTTCTGTTATAGTTTTAGACCTTGATAATTTTAAGCAGATAAATGACAGGTATGGTCATAATGCTGGTGACGAAGTGCTTAAAGATTTTGTTGAGGTTGTGAAAAATGTTATTAGCAGTAGAGACCTGTTTTTTAGGTTAGGAGGAGAGGAGTTCTTGATTATGCTTCCTGGAGCAGATAGAGAGAAGGCTGTAGAAATCGGTGAACAGATAAGAAGAGAAGTTGAAAAAAGGTATGTTGAGATTGGAGGTAAAAAAATAAGATACACGGTAAGTATAGGTGTAGCTCAGATGGGAGAAAATGACGATATATATTCTGTAATATCCAAAGCTGATGATAATCTGTATCAGGCAAAAAGAGAGGGAAGAAACAAAGTTGTTGGTTAACTAATAGGCCTTTTCTGCTATTTCTACCGCTTTTATCATAGCCTTAGCCTTATTAACTGTCTCCTCATATTCCTTTTCTGGAATTGAGTCTGCGACAATACCAGCTCCGGCCTGTATGAATATTTTGTCTTTTTTTACTATAGCAGTTCTTATTGCTATAGCAGTATCTAAATTGCCGTCAAAGGATATGTATCCTACAGCTCCAGCATATGGACCCCTTTTATCTGGTTCAAGTTCTTCAATAATCTGCATAGCTCTTACTTTTGGTGCTCCACTGACAGTTCCAACAGGAAACACAGATTTTAAAACATCAACAGGATGAAGACCCTCTTTTAGCTCTCCAGATACATCTGATACAATGTGCATTACGTGAGAGTAATGTTCTATATACATAAATTTATCAACCTGGACAGTCCCCGATTTTGCTACTTTTCCAACATCATTCCTTGCAAGGTCAACAAGCATAAGGTGTTCTGCCTTCTCTTTTTCATCATTAATCAGCTCTTCTGCCAACCTTCTGTCTTCCTCTTCGGTCTTTCCCCTTGGGCGGGTTCCTGCTATAGGTTTTGTCAGAATTTTTCCATTTTTTACTGTTACGAGTATCTCAGGAGAAGAACCTATCAGCTTAATATCTCTAAAATCCAGATAAAACAGATATGGAGATGGATTTATAGTCCTTACTGCCCTGTAAACATTTATTGGTTTTGTTTTCAGTTTTTTCCCAAATCTTTGGGATATAACAACCTGAATAATATCTCCTTCTCTTATGTAATGTTTGCACTTTTCAACAGCTTTTAAGAAATCTTCCTTTTTGAAATTTGAGCTCCACTCTTTTAGGTTCACAGATTTTATGTCTATTACTGGCAGTCTATCTAATTTTGCCTCTCCAGATAGTTTTTCCTCTATGTTTTTTATCCTGTTAACTGTTTCTCTGTATATCTGTTTTGGGTCTTTTTTTTCCTCAATAAATGCTGAAACAATTATCTTGATAGTTTTTTTTACGTTGTCAAATGCAATAACTTCATCACTCAGAAAAAAGAAAAGGTCGGGCAGTTTCAGTGTATCTGGTTTAATATCTGGAACAGGTTCATAAAAATGGATTATGTCGTATCCTACGTATCCAACAAGACCTCCCCAAAACGGCGGAAGTTCTGGAAGTTTAGCAGGTTTAAACTTTTTCAGAAGATATTTTAATTCTTCTAATGGGTCTACTGTTTTTTTGTAAGATATTTCTCCGTTATCGTAAAACTCAACAAAATCTTTTTTTATCCGTATGTAATACGGTAGAGAAGAACCAATAAATGAGTATCTTCCTATGTTGTCTCCCTGTTCAACACTTTCAAACAGAAAATTAAATCTTTCTGGAGATGATATTTTTTGAAACACAGAAAGGGGAGTGTCTAAATCAGACAAAATTTCCGTGTAGACTGGAATAATGTTAAATTCTTTTGCTAACTCTTCAAATTCATCTGCTGTTATATTTATAGACATTTTCTAACCTTTTTTATTCTATTTTATCAGGATGGAATAACAGCAACAAGTTCATAATCTTTCACTGAAACGATGACCATTTTGTCTTTGGCTGAGCCGTTCATAACCATAATGTTTATAATCTTTTTTTCGATTCCTCCTTCAACTGTTTCATTTAATTCCTCAAAGATAAATTCCCAGTCAACAAAAAGGTCTTCTTTGATTTTAGAAAGAAGATAGGATGCAGTAGGAATGTTTCTTATTTCTGGTATTTCTAAGGATATTAAATTGTCATCTATGTCATGTATTATTACCATACAATAATTTTAGAATAAAAAAAGGGGTATAAAAACCCCCTTTTCTACTATTACTGCACTTCTACCTTTATCTCTTTTTCTTCTACTGATTTTGGTATTTCTATTTTTAGAATGCCGTTTTCAAATGTTGCTTTCGCTTCTTCAGTTTTCACTTCTACTGGAAGAGGTATAACCCTTTCAAATACTCCATAAAATCTTTCGCTTCTGTAGTAAGTTTTGTCTTTCTCTTCTTCTTCTTTCTTAACCTGTCCTTTGATAACTACCGCATTATCTTTGATTTTTACTTCAACATCTTCTTTTTTTGCTCCTGGGATTTCGGCTTCAATTACTAATTTGTTGTCTTTTTCGTAAATGTCTACTCTTGGGTTCCATGTAGATACCTCAGCTATCTCACCACTTTTTGGTGTAGGAACAAGTTCCTGGAATACTTTGTTCAGTTCCTGTTCTATTCTTGCAAGCTCTCTAAATGGATTCCACACAAATGTTGGTAAATTTCTTCTATCCATTGTCCTCACCTCCAATTTTATAATTCTCTTTATATAAAATATAATAATACTTTACTAAAATTTGTCAACAGATAATAACATCTTTTCTTTTAATTTGCATTTTTATTATCAGATGTAAAGGTTCTTACAGATTTAATCTTTCTTTTTTAGGAATGTATTTGTAAATTGGTATGTGGAGTATGTCTTCATCTCTCTGTTCTACTGTATACTGACCGTGATAAACAGAGTATGATGCAAATGCTGTTGCTATAGACACAACTTCTTTTTGGAGCTGGTTCCTGTCTGCTGAAAGTATCTCAGGGCTTATCACTATTCCAGCTTTCGGAAGATTATAAACTCTCTGTTCTATTCCTTCTCTACTTTTTATTGGGAGGAGTTCCTTCCTGACTAACTGTTTAAAGAACAGGTCTGCATCTGTTTTAATTACTGTTTTTTCAGACATTTTAACTTCTTTTTCTGCAGGAGTAAAACCAAATATGTCTATTAGTTTTGATACTACATCGTAGGCGTTTTTTATCTGACTTTCTTTAAACCATGGGGAAAGATTTACAGAGATAACTGGTGGATTTATGTGGTCAAGATACCATATTAGCCCTTCCTTCCACAGGTTGGTTATAGATATAACCTGTCTGCTTTCGTTTAGAACAGTAATCGTGAATGTCCTGTCCTGATTGCACTGAATCCCTAAAAAAAGCATTCTAACCTCTTTTTTTTCAAGAAATAATATATAGAAGAAAAAAATTTTTTATGATGATTCACACATATTTTATAACTCTGACTTTTTCTAATGTTATCAGCCCTTTTGTTATAAACCCTTCAATCTCAGGTATAACCTTTTCTATCTTTTCCTTTCTGTCTACTGCTTCTATCACTACAGGAAGGTCTGCAGAAAGTGTCAGCAGTCCTGCTGAATGAATTCTACTTGATGCTCCATATCCCATAATGCCTCTTAAAACGGTTGCTCCGGCTATATCGTTTTCTTTCAGTATTTCCACTATCTTTTTATATACTAATTTGCCGTCAATTCTGTCACTTTCTCCTATAAATATTCTCAGTAGATAAGCTTCTCCCTCTATTTTCATTTTATCCTCACATTAATGCTTTTGCTACAATCAGGCCGCCAATTCCAGCAGATATTGAAAGTAAGTTGTTCAGTAAAATGTTTACTACAGCTTTAATATACTCTCCATCCTGAAAAAGGGCTATAGTCTCATAGGAAAATGTTGAAAATGTTGTGAATGCTCCAAGAAATCCCACGGCAAAGAACATCCTCCACAGGGGGTCTATAGATAACTTTTCAATAGTCAAAACTGTGAAAAATACTAAAATAAAGGAACCTATGACATTGACTGTTAGCGTTCCTGCCGGAAATGAGATTCCTGTATATTTATTCACAGCTGAAGAAACAATAAATCTAAGAAGAGCCCCAAAGGCTCCTCCAATCATAACAGCTAAATAACTCATCCTATAAACTCAAGGAGCTGACTTATCTCTTTTTTGCTTCCTAAAAATACAGGTGTTCTCTGGTGAATGTCTGTTGGTTTGATACTTAAGATATCTGTTTTACCATCTGTTGCTTTCCCACCTGCCTGCTCAATTATGAATGCCATAGGGGACGCTTCATACAAAAGCCTGAGCTTCCCGCTGGTATTTTTTCTGTCTGCTGGATAGCCGAATATACCGCCTTTTATAAGTGTTCTGTGAACATCAGCAACCATTGAGCCGATATACCGTGTTGTGTATCCTTCATCTTTTAGAGTTTCTATGTAATCAATAATTTTTGGCTCTGTCCATTTTTTTGCGTTTGCCTCGTTTATAGAGTATATTTTGCCTTTTTCTGGAATTTTCATGTCTGGATGGGAAAGGAGAAACATACCAACAGAAGGGTCTAACGTGAAACCATTAACGCCGTTTCCTGTTGTGAGAACAAACATCGTGGAAGAACCGTAAATCACATAACCTGCAGCAACCTGTTTGTAACCCTCCTGCAGGAAGTCTTCCTCTGTTCCTTTAACCCTTCTGTGAATAGAAAAGATTGTCCCTATGCTTACGTTTACATCAATGTTTGAAGAGCCATCTAAAGGGTCAAATGCTATCACATAGTTTGCATCAACTCCCTGAGGTGGATATATAGGCTCGTCCAGCTCTTCTGATGCAAGGGCATAAAACTGACCGCTGTCTGATAGATGTTTTATCAGTATCTCGTTTGACAGCTCATCTAACTTCTGGACTTCTTCCCCCTGAATGTTTGTTTTGCCTGCCTGTCCTAATATGTCAGCAAGACCTGCCATTCTAACGTGGGATGCTATTATCTTTGTTGCAGACTCTATTGCTGTCAGGGCTATACTGAGAGAGCCTGTTGCCTGAGGATATTTCCTTTCCTCTTCAAGTATAAATCTGTTCAGGTCTATGCCTATCTTAGCCATCTTTTCCCTCTTTTTAGTTTAATGTTTCTTTTCTGAACTGTTTAAATTTTATTACAGATTTTTTATCTTTTAAATTCTGGAATATGTAGTGAAAGTCCAGTGCAGGAGCATAGGATTTAATCAGCATCTTTATAAGGTCGCATACTGTCTCATCTCCAGCAATGCACTGCTTCATCATATCAATCAAAAGGTCTTCAACAGATACCACATTCATAATGAAACCTTCTGTTTCTATCTGATTAAATGTTCCTGTTGGAATAATCTCAAAATTTTTGCTTATCTCAATCACTATTTCTCCTCTTGTCCAGAAATCTCCTATCTGTGAATATCCAAGTTCTTTTAAGACTTTTGTCAGTAGAGGAATGTCAGGAAACAGAAGGGAGATGTTCCCAGAAGGATACATCCCCTGGGTATAAACTGTAAGGGCAAACTTTCCTACAATAACAGGCTGTATTTTTGAGCCTGCTTTTTTTATCTGTGAGTAAATCTCCTTTATCGCATCTATCTGTTTATCCAACAGAGACATTACTTTTTAAGCTCTCCGTATTCGTGTTTGACAGGTTTTACATACTTTTCAACAAGTTCTTTTGTGTTGAATACATTCAGTTTTCCAAATAGAAACTCAAACTTTTTGTAAAGGGCATCTAATATTTTTTCTTTATACTCTTTCTCTAAAGTCCACCACTGATATTTAAACGGTGCAAACCCTTTTTTTCTTGTTTTGTATATGAACTGTTCTTCTGTCCAGCCCTCTTTCCATTCCTTTTTCAGGTTTTCTTTTATCCAGCTGTAAATCTCATTTTTAAAATCTTCTGGTATCAGGTCATACATAATGTTCTGAAACCCTGTTGCAAGGTGTATCTCACAGCAGTTGTTTTCTGGGAATTTATCAAATAGCTCATCAGGAAGTGTAGATGCTCCGTGCTGAACAGTTCCCCCCAATCCATATTTTTCCCTTGCTACTTTTCCAATGTCTCTCAGAACATTGAAGTCTAATTTTACTTCTGCTATTGTCCCATCTGGAAGAGGAATACCTCCGTGCTCTGTTCCTGTCTGGACAGACATTTTGGATATTCCTGGCATTCCTTCAGGCAGGTTTTCAAGGTATCCTTCCATAAATGCCTCAAACTCTTCAACTGTTGAGTTTTTACCACCTATGTGTCCAATCTCTGCTCCAACAGATACTGTGATACCTTCTGGCTCTATATGCCGTATAAACTGGGTCATTTTTGCTGTGCATATGTAGTTGTGATACTGCTGCTCTTTTAGTGTTGGTTTTGAGTAGTCCACTAAGGTGGATGGGTCAATATCTATGTTGTAAAATCCTGCTTTTATTGCTTCTTCTGTAAGGTCTTTTATTGATTGGAGCTCTTTTTCTGGGTCTTCTGCATACTTTTTGGCATTAAACTGGAAGTGGTCTCCCTGTATAAAGACAGGTCCTTTAAATCCTTCTTTAATGGCAGCGGCTAATACGCAGGCTGCATATTCAGATGGTCTCTGGTCTGTGTATCCAATCTCTGACTTTGCTATCTCAAATATGAATGCCCCAACATTGTGTTTGTTTGCAACCTTGAACATCTGTCTGGCAACATCATAAGTCATTCCTCTGATGTTTACTGCTGGGGTTGTTACTTTATCTACCTCTCCTCTACCCATAGCCATGTAAAACTCGTGTATGGAAGAGGGAATAGCTCCAAACTCGTTGGCAATCTTCCTTATCAGTTTTTTTGCCTTTTCTTTTAGGCTTTCTTCTTTTGCAAAAACTGCTGTATAGATAAGGTCGTCAATAACTGTTTCTCTCAGTTTTTTTTCATCTTTTATGGATATACTCTCACCGTCGCACTCAACGACTGAATGGACTATCTCTTTTAGCTGGTCTTCAGATGTGGCTATTGTTGGCATTTAAACACCCCCTTATTTTCGTTTGGATAAATAATTATAACATCAGGGTGGTGGTTAATTTAAATTTAGATTTTTCACAAATCTTTCCATATCCTTTAAAGCCCTTTGTGCTTTCAGCAGTTTTCTTTTTCTTTTGTCTTTTACTTTTTTGTCTAAATCTGGAAGTAGTGCAAAGTTTGGATTCATCGGCTGAAGCTCATCTTTTGGCTCTGTTATGTATCTTACCAGTCCACCAAGCATTGTTGTTTCTGGTGGGATAACAGGTTCTTTTCCTTTTAACATTCTTGAGACATTAATTCCGGCAAGTATGCCTGTTGCAGCAGATGCTGCGTATCCTTCTACTCCTGTTATCTGTCCAGCGAACAGTATTTTTGGGTCTTTTTTCAGCTGTAAGGTGGGGTTTAATACCCTGTGGGACTGTATAAAAGTGTTTCTGTGTATAGAGCCCAGTCTGACAAAAGTAGCATTTTTCAGAGCAGGGATGAGCCTGAATATTCTTTTCTGCTCTGGGTATTTTAGCTTTGTCTGAAATCCTACCATTGACAGAAGGGTTCCCTCTCTGTTTTCCTTTCTCAGCTGGACTACAGCAAAGGGCTGTTTTCCTGTTTTGGGGTCTGTTAACCCTACAGGCTTCATTGGACCAAAAAGGAGGGTCTGTTTTCCTCTCCTTGCTATCTCTTCTACAGGGAGACAGCCTTCAAAAAATACTGCCCTTTCAAAGTCTTTCAGGGGAACCTGCTCTCCTTTCAGCAACTCCTGATAAAACATATCATACTCTTCTTCTGTCAGAACACAGTTAAAGTAATCTCCTTCTCCTTTTGAGTATCTGTCCCCCCAGAAACCTTTGGAGTAATCTACTGTTTCTGCATCAACGGTAGGG
>Ga0256833_1000548_pt1 | contig 28941 bp, 24 predicted proteins | sample 356284metaG_FD_190535 | JGI IMG/M metagenome (GOLD analysis project Ga0256833, IMG submission 190535) | Hydrothermal vent microbial communities from Mid Atlantic Ridge, Atlantic Ocean - 356-284 | ecosystem: Environmental > Aquatic > Marine > Hydrothermal vents | place: Atlantic Ocean: Mid... | reverse complement strand
CCTATATAGAACTAAAAAAGAGTCCATATCCAGAAATTAATCCTTTTCTTTTTAATTGTTTAAGCTTTTTTATCACGATACTCTTTTTTGCTTTGAGATAAAATTTAATTTTAAAATTATAATCACTACCTATAATATAAGCTTTAGGTATATATCGTTTTATCTTTTTTAGATACCCCTTTGCCTCTCTTTTATTTAGAAAGGTACTTATATTAACTGGAACTTTTTTGGTTGTTTTACTCAACTCTGCAAAACAACTTGCAGTGTAGCCCAAATTATAATGAGGTTTCAAAGGTTTTTTACCCTTAATAGGTACAAATGATTGAGCTATTTTAGGTACAGATATAACCTCTATATTTACAGTGGCTACTCCTGCTCTTTTTGTCCCTAGATACTCAGCTGCTCCCATAGACAAATCCAACTCTCTATTGTTCCAAAATGGACCTCTATCATTTATACGAACCTCTAAACTTTTACCATTTTTAGGATTGGTCACAAGAAGAACTGTACCTAACGGATAGGTTTTATGAGCTCCTGTAAAACCATACATATCATAAATCTCTCCATTAGCTGTTTTTCGCCCATTAAAATACTCTCCATACCAAGAGGCTAAAATCGTTTTTGTCGTTCCTACTGCTACTTTATGTGGATAATAGGTAATACCCTTTACCACATAGGGATAGAGAGAGTTTTTTATAATTCTATCTTTTTTAGATAGAGACCAAATTAGAGTTGTTGATAGAATAAATAGTATTAAATATTTGATGATTCACTCCTGTATCCATCTGGATTATTTGATTGCCATCTCCAACTATCTTGACACATCTCCTCTATACCTTTTTGAGCTTCCCAATCCAAAACCTCTTTGGCATAGCTTGGGTCTGCAAAACAGGTAGCAATATCCCCTGCTCTTCTTGGTGCTATTTTGTATGGGACTCTTTTACCTGAAGCTTTTTCAAAGGCTTTTACCATCTCCAAAACAGAATAGCCTCTTCCTGTTCCTAGATTGATAGTCATTACCTCATCAAAATTATCTATTCTCTCTACTGCATTTAGATGTCCTTGTGCCAAATCTACCACATGTATATAGTCTCGAACACCTGTCCCATCAATGGTATCATAATCATCTCCAAATACAGAGAGATACTCTCTTTTGCCTACTGCTGTTTGTGCTATAAATGGCATTAGATTATTTGGGATTCCATTTGGGTCTTCTCCTATTGTCCCTGAACTATCTGCTCCTACTGGATTAAAATATCTTAGTAATACTATCTTCCACTCTTTATCAGATATATATAAATCTCTTAAAATCTCTTCAATCATCAATTTAGAGCGACCATAAGGATTAGTTGCAGATGTAGGAAAACTCTCTAATATAGGTGTAGTAGCTGGGTCTCCATATACAGTAGCAGATGAGCTAAAGATAATCTTTTTACACCCATTTCTAGCCATTACTTCACATAGTGTTACCGTTCCATTTACATTATTATCATAATAGTTTAGAGGTTGCTCTACTGATTCTCCTACAGCTTTAAGCCCTGCAAAGTGAATAACTGAATCAATATTATAAGTATCAAAAGCTCTTTGCAAATCCTCTGTAGAGCGAATATCTCCCTCTATTAAATCTATTTTTTTATCTACCAATTTTTCAACTCTTCGTATACTCTCACTTGATGAGTTACAAAAGTTATCAAAAATTACAATATCGTATCCTGCCTTGATAAGTAAGAGTACGGTATGTGAACCAATATATCCTGCTCCACCTGTTACTAAAATTTTATTCATCTTTTATTATCCTATATTATAGTTTTTTAAAGAAGTATATCCAATGGATAGTTAAATATTCAAATCATAAATCTGAATAACACCTATTATGTTATCTATCTCTTGTACCAAAAGAGAGTTTACTTTATAGTGACTCATTAAATTTTGAGCTACAATTATCTTCTCTCTCTTATCTATTGTTTTAGGATTAGAACTCATAATATCTCTTGCTCGTAATTGAAAAAATCTCTCCTCTTGACTCTCCATAGCTCGTCTAATATCTCCATCTGTAATAATACCAACTACCTTTTTGTCGCTATTTTGGACAATCACTAAGCCCAATCTAGCCAAAGAGAGTGTTTGTATTATCTCTTTAATCGCACTATCTTCATCTACAAAGGGTAAGTTGTCACTTCTCATAATATCTTCGACATGAGTCAATAAACGTCTACCCAAACTACCACCTGGGTGGAACTGTGCGAAGTCTGTATCTCTAAATCCTCTAAGTTTCATCAGTACAATAGCCAAGGCATCACCCATAACCAATGTGGCTGTCGTTGATGAGGTTGGAGCTAATTGAAGAGGACAAGCCTCTTTTTCTACAGATATATTGAGATGATAATTAGAGTTCTTTGCCAAGGTAGAGTGATTATCTCCACTCATAGCAATCACAATGTTATTTTGATTTTTCAAAAAGGGAATAAGCCTTAAAATCTCATCGGTTTCCCCTGAATTTGAAATAAGCAAAACAATATCACTCTTCTCTATCATGCCTAAATCACCATGATATGCTTCCCCAGGGTGTAAAAAGAAACTAGGTGTTCCTGTACTTGCCATTGTAGCAGATATTTTTTTGCCAATAATTCCTGATTTTCCCATACCCGAAATAATAAGTTTTCCTTTGGAATTCAATATCGTATCTATAACCTTATCAAAATCATCGGTTAAACTGTTAGATAGATTTAAAATAGCATCTGATTCTATCTGAAATACCTCTTGTGCAATAGTTTTTATACTCATTTTATCTGCCTATATTATCAATTATTTCATCAGATTATAGCCTATTTTAAACTGTTTTAGATAGAATTCTATCCGAAAATTGTTGTCTCCTCAAGAAGGTTGCAACGACCTCTATAACTAGAGAAGAGTCAAATGGCTAGAATAGGTTGGTTACCTATCACAAAAATTACTTACAAAGGTTTCAAAATGAGAAAAGATATACATCCAGATTATAAAGAGTGTGCTGTAAAATGTGCATGTGGAAATGAGTTTACAATAAAGAGTGTCAAAGAGAAAATGACAATTGATATTTGTAATGAGTGTCACCCATTCTTTACAGGTTCAGAGAGAAGTGTCGATACTGCTGGTAGAATTGACAAATTCAAGAAAAAATACAATCTTTAATAGATTGTATCCATTGTGCTTACTTTTATCCCCACCCCCATTGGAAACCCCCAAGATATTACAATCCGTGCTTTAAGATGTTTTGAAAAAGCAACACTATTTTTATGTGAAGATACTCGTGAGACTAAAAGACTTCTATCTATTTTAGAAGAGCGTTTTGATTTTGTATCTCCAAAAGTTGAGTTTTTATCTTTTCATGAGCATAATGGAGCAGTACGTTTGGCTGAAATTTCCAAACGTCTTAGTAGAGAGAGTGTTATATATGTTTCTGATGCAGGAATGCCTATTATCTCTGACCCTGGGCAGATTTTGGTAGAGTATTGTCAAAAATATAATATAGAGTATGATGTTCTGCCAGGTGCATCAGCTGTTACTACGGCTTATGCCTCTTCAGGATTTAAAGATGGTAGATTTACTTTTTTTGGATTTTTATCTCACAAAGGAAGTGAACGCTCCTCTCAATTAATTGATATTATGAACAGTAACTATAATAGTGTTTTATATGAAGCACCTCATCGTATTGAAAAATTGATTAAAGAGATAGCATCTATTGATAGTAATCGAGAAGTTTTTTTTGCCAAAGAGCTTTCTAAAAAGTTTCAAAACTATTATAGAGGAACAGCAAAAGATATTTTAGAAGAGTTTAAAAGTATCAATACCAAAGGCGAATGGGTTGTGGTAATTGAAGCTAAAAAAGAGAAAGTCAAGGCTCTTTATGTGGAGGATATTTTAGCGTTTGATTTACAACCAAAAGTCAAAGCAAAACTGTTAGCAAAAATAAGTGATAAATCTGTGAAATCTTGGTATGAAGAACTTATTAAGCGTTAAATATTATTTTAATGAAAAAACACAGCAAAAATTTGATAAAATCTTTTTATGATTATTTTTGGAAAACAGGTCTGCTTACATGCCCTCAAAGAGCATGAATCAGCTATCAAAACAGTATATATAGCTAAAAAGGGCATTTTGCCTCAAAACCTTTTTGAACATTTTAGGGAAAAAATTAAATTTTTAGAAGATAAATGGGCTCAAAGTATGAGTAAAGGTGGAAATCATCAAGGTATTTTAATTGATATAGAACCTTTGGCTCAAAGTAGCCTTGCTACTTTAAAGCAAGAGAATTTTATTGTAGTATTAGATGGTCTAACCGATACAGGCAATATTGGTGCAATTGTACGTTCTGCATACGCTTTAGGTGTAGATGGTATCATAGCTACAGGGGTAAAGAGCCTCAATTTAGCTTCTATTATTAGAACAAGTTCAGGTGCATTAATGGAGATGCCTTTTCTTATTATTCCAAATAGTTTAGATGTTTTGAATGAATTAAAGCAAGTTGGGTTTACTATATATGGTGCATCAATGGAAGGAACACGGGTTGAATCATGTCCGTTTTCTAATAAAAAAGTATTGGTTTTAGGGTCAGAGGGAAAAGGGATTTCAAAACGTGCAATATCCAAGATAGATGAGATGATTTCTATTGGAATGAAGCATAAATTTGATTCGTTGAATGTAAGTGCAGCCGCAGCAATTTTAATACATAGGATGGAAAATGCAGTTTAATGAGATAATGGATAGAGATGGTGTAGAGAGAGTTTCAGATATAACAAATATTTCAATTCACAATTTGAATAATTTGGTTGAAGAGAATTTTGAGAAATTAACACGTGTAAAAGCTTTGGGTTTTTTACTTATTTTAGAGAGAGAATATAAAGATATTGATGTCTCTTCACTTAGAGAGCGTGTAAAAGTATATTTTGAAGAGCATAAACCTGCAGATAATAATGTAGTAATGGTCTCCAAAGACTCAGTTGATGGTAATGGTTATAACTTTTCATTTTTTAAATGGTTTATTGTAGTTGCTTTACTCGGTGGAGGTTGGTATCTATATACAAAAGGGGATTTAAATGATTTGGTGGATAATGTAGAAAAGAAAAAAGATTTCTTTGATGACAATAAAGCCTTAGAGTCTAATGTAACAGATAAAGAGGCGAGTAATGTATCTCTTAAAAAATCCAATGGAGAAGAGATAACTATTATCACACCTGTTGAACCTACACAAAAAAAAATTACTTTAATCGACACAGAGCATAAAAATGATATAAATAGCACGGAATCTCTAGTCCAAGAGGTTGTTAAGGGTGCTAATAACGTTGTCAAAAAAACCGTAGATGAGGTAGTCAAAGCAGATAAGAGTGAGCCTAAAGAGAATAGTGCCATTTCAACCATCACGATAAACCCTACACGTGGTACTCTTTGGTTTGGTTTTATCAATCTTGATAGCAAGAAAAAGAGAGAGTTTATGAAAAAAACATCAACACCATTTGATATAAAAGGTGGTCGATGGTTACTAGTTACTGGTCATGGTTATGTTGATATTGTTAGTGATGTCAAGACAATAGAGTTAGCCGATAGTAAAAAGCATTACTTCTATATTGATAGCAAAGAGATTAAAACACTTACAAGACGAGAGTTTAGAAAAATGAATGGAAGACGTGGTTGGTAAAACCACTAATTTAAAATTAATAACAAGAGGATAGTAATGTTTGATGAGATTCAATTTGAAAAAATAAATAGATTACCAAAGTATATTTTTGCTGAAATAAATGACCTAAAGATGGAAGCGAGACGAGCAGGTGCAGATATTATAGATTTTTCTATGGGGAATCCTGATGCTAGAACGCCTCAACCTATTATAGATAAGCTTTGTGAGACAGCACAACGTGACAAAACACACGGTTATAGTGCAAGTAAAGGTATCTATAAACTTCGTCTAGCAATGTCTAATTGGTACAAACGCAAATATAATGTAGAGCTTGACCCAAACAGAGAAGTGGTTGCAACCATGGGAAGTAAAGAGGGGTATGTTCACTTGGTTCAAGCTATTACAAACCCAGGGGACGTAGCGATTGTTCCAGACCCTACTTATCCTATCCATTCACAAGCTTTTATATTGACAGGTGCAAATGTAGAGAAGATGAAGCTTAAATTTGATGAAGAAAATTTTGAAGTAGATGAAGAGCAGTTTTTTGCTGATTTAAATAATGCACTTAACAACTCGCTTCCAAAAGCAAAATTTTTAGTATTAAACTTTCCTCATAATCCAACAACAGCAACGGTAACACCAGAGTTCTATAAAAAAGTAGTAGCTTTAGCAAAAGAGAAGAGATTTTATATTATTTCAGATATTGCCTATGCTGACATTACATTTGATGGATATAAAACCCCCTCAATTTTAGAGGTAGAGGGTGCAAAAGATGTAGCTGTAGAAGCCTACACTATGTCAAAATCATACAATATGGCAGGTTGGCGTGTTGGTTTTGTAGTAGGAAATAAAAAGCTAATTGGTGCATTGCAGAGTATTAAATCATGGCTAGATTATGGTATGTTTACACCTATCCAAGTTGCAGCAACGGTAGCATTAGACGAGCATGGATATGTACCCAAAGAGCAGATTATACCTCTCTATCAAAAGAGACGTGATGTAATGTTAAAAGCATTTGAAAATGCAGGTTGGAAGATGGGAAAACCAAATGCTTCTATGTTTATTTGGGGTAAAATTCCTGAAAGTTGTAGGGCTATGGGTTCATTAGAATTTTCAAAAAGATTATTAACTGAAGCTGGTGTAGCTGTAAGTCCAGGTATTGGTTTTGGTAAGTATGGAGATGAGTATGTCCGTATTGCTCTTATTGAAAATGAGAATAGAATCCGTCAAGCAGGACGAAATATTAAGAAATTTTTAAAAGTTGTAGAGTTAGAGAACGCAAAATAACTTTTAATCCTCCTTTTGGGTAGTGTTAAAGCATTACCCCACTATTTTTTTACTATAATATCCCAACAGATTAAATCACTTAATAAGGAAATGCCATGGTAAAAGTAGGAATACTTGGAGTAGGAACAGTAGGGGCAAGTGTTGCTAATATTTTAGAAACCAATGCAGATATTTTAGAAGCTAGAGCAGGTAAAAAGATAGTTGTTAAAACAGGTGTAGTTAAAAATTTATCAAAAGATAGAGGAGTCTCTATCAAACTTTCTGATAATCCTATGGATATTATAAACGACCCTGAAATTGATATTGTTGTCGAGCTTATGGGTGGAGTTGAAGAGCCTTATATATTGGTAAAAAAAGCATTAGAGAATGGCAAAGCAGTAGTAACAGCCAACAAAGCACTTCTTGCCTATCATCGCTATGAACTCCAAGAGATAGCAGGAGATATTCCACTTATGTATGAAGCAAGTACAGCAGGAGGAATCCCTATTATTGGAGCATTGAGAAATGGTTTGACAGCTAATCATATACAATCTATTCAAGGAATTATGAACGGTACAACAAACTACATGCTTACCAAAATGATAAATGAGGGTGCATTGTATGATGAGATTCTAAAAGAGGCTCAAGAGTTAGGCTATGCTGAAGCTGACCCTACATTTGATGTGGGTGGGTTCGATGCTTCTCATAAACTTCTTATCTTGGCAAGTATCGCTTATGGTATTGATGCTAAACCCGAAGATATTTTAATTGAAGGTATAGAAAATATTACACAAACTGATGTAGCTTTTGCCAAAGAGTTTGGATATGAGATTAAACTACTAGGAATTGCCAAAAAAGTAAAAGATGGTGTAGAGCTTAGAGTTCACCCAACAATGATACCAGCATCAAGTATGATAGCAAAAGTAGATGGAGTGATGAATGCTGTATCAGTTGTAGGCGATAGCGTTGGAGAGACTATGTACTATGGAGCAGGAGCAGGTGGAGATGCAACAGCTTCTGCCGTAATATCTGATATTGTAGATATTGTTCGTGGAAACCATGGACCTATGTTAGGATATAAAAAACCATTAGAATCAGGCATGGATTTGCTCTTTGAGTCGGAAATTGTAACCAACTACTATCTAAGAATGAGTGTAGTTGACCAATCAGGTGTTTTAGCTAAAATTACGAAAGAGTTAGAAAAATTTAATATATCTATAGAGTCTATGTTACAAAAACCACATAGAGATGATGAATTGGTAAAACTTCTATTTACAACTCACGCATGTCAAGAAGAGAAGATTCAAGAAGCAATTATAGAGTTAAAAAGGCTTGATTGTGTTCATGGAGATATAGCCATGATTCGTATTGAAAAATAAAATACTATTTATCTTGTGGATACAAACATAAATAGTATCCACAAAAAAAGAGAAACTTAATTTCTCTTTTCTATAATCTCTTTTGCAACATTGGCAGGAACTTCATCATAGTGGTCAAATTCCATAGCATAAGTAGCACGACCTTGAGTCATTGAACGTAGGTCTGTTGAGTAACCAAACATCTCTGAAAGTGGTACAAAAGCATCAACAATTTTACTTCCTGCTCTATCCCCCATACCTCTAACGATACCACGTCTTTTAGAGACATCACCAATAACATCTCCCATAAAGTCTTCTGGTACTTCAACTTCAACTTTCATCATAGGTTCCAAGATTACAGGTCTAGCTTTTCTACAACCCTCTCTAAATCCCATTGATGCAGCAAGTTTAAATGCCATTTCAGATGAATCCACATCATGGTAGCTTCCATCATAAAGTGTAACTTTTACATCTTCTACAGGGTAACCAGCTTGAATACCTCTAGCCATTGCTTCTTGGATACCTTTGTCAACAGGTCCAATAAACTCTTTTGGAACAACCCCACCTTTAACAGCATCAACAAACTCATAACCAAATCCAGCTTCTTGTGGCTCAATTTTGAGGAATACATGACCAAATTGTCCACGTCCACCAGACTGTTTAGCATATTTATACTCTTGCTCAACTGATTCTCTAATAGTCTCACGGTATGAAACCTGTGGAGCACCTACTTCAGCTTCTACTTTGAACTCTCTCTTCATTCTATCTACAAGAATTTCAAGATGTAGCTCTCCCATTCCAGAGATAATAGTTTGACCTGTCTCTTCATCTGAAGATACACGGAAAGATGGGTCTTCTGCAGCTAGTTTACTAAGTGCAACACCCATTTTTTCTTGGTCAGCTTTTGTTTTTGGCTCAACAGCTACCGAAATAACTGGATCTGGGAAATCCATTCTCTCTAACACAACTTTATCAGAAGCATCACAAAGAGTATCTCCAGTTGTTGTGTTTTTTAAACCAACAACAGCACCAATCTCTCCAGCATAAATCTCTTTTACCTCTTCTCTTTTAATAGCGTGCATTTTCATAATTCTACCAACACGCTCTTTTTTATCTTTGGTTGAGTTATGTACATATGAACCTGACTCTAAAGAGCCACGGTAAACACGAATAAATGTTAACTGTCCAACAAATGGGTCAGTCATAATTTTAAATGCTAATGATGCAAATGCACCATCATCAGTTGATGGAACTTCTACTTCAACATCTTCATCGTCCATCATTGTACCCTTGATTGCAGGAGCTTCAACTGGAGATGGTAAATATGCAACAACAGCATCAAGTAGAGTCTGAACACCTTTGTTTTTAAACGCAGTTCCTGGAAGCATTGGAACAACATGCATACCAATAGTAGCAGCTTTGATACCTGCCATAATCTCCTCTTCGGAAATATCTTCACCCTCAAGGAATTTTTCCATTAGTTCCTCTTGACCATCAACTTCAGCAATACCCTCAATCATCTTTTCACGGTACTCTTCGGCTTGGTCTTGAAGCTCTTCACGAATATCTTGGATATGGTAGTTTGAACCCATAGCTGCATCGGCATCCCAAACAACCTCTTTCATTTTTACAAGGTCAACAACACCTTCAAAGTTCTCTTCTGCACCAATTGGCAGTTGAATTACAAGTGGATTACCTTTGAGTCTATCTCTGATTTGTCTCTCAACTTCCAAGAAATCAGCACCCGTTCTATCCATTTTATTGACAAATACAAGTGAAGGAACACCATAACGGTTTCTCTGTCTCCATACTGTCTCTGATTGTGGTTGAACCCCACCAACAGCACAAAATACTGAAACAGCACCATCAAGAACTCTCATAGAACGCTCAACTTCAATAGTAAAATCAACGTGACCTGGAGTGTCGATAATATTAATCTGTTTACCTAACCACTCACAAGTAGTAGCAGCAGAAGTAATGGTAATACCTCTCTCTTGCTCTTGTTCCATCCAGTCCATAGTGGCAGCTCCATCATGAACTTCACCGATTTTATGCTCAACACCTGTATAGAATAGAATTCTCTCTGTAGTTGTTGTTTTACCTGCATCAATGTGAGCAGCAATACCAATATTTCTTACATCTTCGAGTTTGTGTGTTCTTGCCATAATCTATTCCCTTACCATCTATAGTGAGCAAATGCTTTGTTCGCTTCTGCCATTCTATATGTATCTTCTTTTTTCTTGAATGCAGAACCTTTATCAGTTGCAGCGTCCATAAGCTCATTTGAGAGACGCTCAACCATAGTTCTCTCATTTCTTTTTCTAGCAGAGTCAATTAACCATCTAATAGCAAGTGTTTGCTGTCTAGCAGGTCTAACTTCGATAGGCACTTGATAAGTTGCACCACCAACTCTTCTACTCTTTACTTCCATTACAGGCTTAATGTTATCCATTGCCTTATTGAATACATCTATTCCTTTTTCTCCAGATTTCTCTTCAATTCTCTCTAATGCACCATACATAATTTTTTCAGCTGTTACTTTTTTACCGTCCAACATTACGGCATTTACAAACTTTGTTAAAACTTTTGAACCATGTACTGGATCTGGCAATACTGGTCTTACGGGAGCTTTTCTTCTTCTCATATTCTAATTTTCCTTATATCTTCAATCGTTTAAATTGATTTACTCAATCTTTATCCCCTAAGGTTATCATCTCTACAGATGTTGATAAAAACTGCTTAAAGCTTATCTCAAAGCTCACACTTATTTTAATCTAAAAGCTAATAAATTAACTATTTTTTAGGTTTTTTAGTACCATATTTAGAACGAGCAACGGTTCTACCATTTACACCTGAAGCATCTAATGCACCACGAACAATATGATACTTAACACCAGGTAAATCTTTGATTCTACCTCCACGTACAAGTACTATTGAGTGTTCTTGAAGGTTATGACCCTCTCCACCAATGTATGAAATAACTTCAAATCCACTTGTCAATCTAACTTTTGCAACTTTTCTCAAAGCTGAGTTAGGTTTTTTTGGAGTTGTTGTATATACTCTAGTACAAACTCCTCTTCTTTGAGGACAGTTTACTAAAGCTGGAGATTTGGATTTTTTAATCACTTTTTTACGTTCTTTACGAACAAGTTGGTTAATTGTAGGCAATACAATTCCTTTCTATTGGTTTTTTGAATTAAAATCTGGACTTGAAAGTCCCGAAAAAACGTAGTTTAGGCGTACTTTCGGGAGTTTCAAATGTAGAAAATGGTGCATATTATACCCAAATAGGCTTTATTCTATATTTTTACAGAAGATATCAAGGTTCACTGAGATGTAGGGTGGAATAATCCACACTACAACATTTCTAAATTAAGACTCTTCAGCTATATCAAATTTGATATTTTCCATATCAACCATACCTGTTCCAACAGGAATAAGACGACCGATAACAACATTCTCTTTTAAATCTTCAAGCGTATCAACTGTACCTGCAATAGATGCAGAGGTTAATACTTTTGTAGTATCTTGGAAAGATGCTGCCGAGATGATTGAGTCTGCACCAACAGCTGCTCTAGTGATACCAATAAGAAGAGGCTCTGCAATAGCAGGTTCTCCAAATAGCTTAATTACTTTTGCATTTTCCGTATCAAATTTACGTTTAGAGATTAAATCTCCATCAATAAATTTAGAATCTCCACCATCAACTACTTTGACTTGACGCATCATCTGTGAAACAACAATTTCGATGTGTTTATCCGAGATATTAACACCTTGACGACGATATACTTTTTGAACCTCTTCTACAATGTATTCATAAAGTGCTTTTTCTCCAAGTGTAGCTAAAATATCATGACTAGATACTGTTCCATCGGTTATTTTCTCCCCAGTATGAACAAAGTCACCCTCACTTACAACAACACTTCTCTGTTTATCTACAAACTGCTCAATAGGTGTCCCAACTTCAGGAGTAATAATAATACGTTTTTTACCTCTTAGTGGCTTACCAAACGATACTGTACCTGTCAATCTTGCAATTAATGCAGGGTCTTTTGGACGACGTGCTTCAAACAACTCCGAGACCCTTGGAAGACCTGATGTAATATCGCTTGATTTTTGAGCTGCTTTTGGTGTTTTTGCTAAAATATCAGCAATTCCTACTTTTTGACCATCTTTGACAAAGATAGATGTTTTAGGCTCTAAACCATAAGAGATAATCTCTCCTTCATCAGTTGCTAACACAATAGCAGGATTATACATACTTGGTATATAATCATTTAGTGTTAAACGACTCTCTCCTGTTAGCTCATCAAACTGCTCTACAACTGTTACGCCAGGGATAATATCTTCAAATTTTAATATACCATTGGACTCTGCAATCATTGGCTCTGAATAGGGGTCCCACTCAGCAATAACGATTTGGTCTGTAGTAGCCGATTTGGCAATAACATCATCTCGTGCAATCGTAGTATTATCATCAATATCAATAATTGAACCTCTTGCAATATAGTGTCGTGCTGCCTCTCTACCATTATCATCAACAATAACAGCAAAGAGACCCTTTTCATCTATCTGTTTACCATTTTCAATTGTCTCAATTCTCTCTAAATAATCTCCTTTTAATAGGAAAAATTTAACCGTACCTTTTGCATCAGCATGAATATTTTGAGTAACAGGAGCTCCATCTTCTACTGTTAATTCTGATGCAAATGGAATTCGACTTGGAACAGACCATGCCTCTTTGATGACTTCGACTATGGAATCACCCTCCTCAATAATCTCTCCATGTTTAAATGGAATAAAGAGTTTACCATCAACTTTTCCACCCACACCTGCGAGTTCATTAGTTTTAGCTACATCTGCTTTTCTAACAGTATAACGTTGCTCTCTTGCACCTTGTTGAACATGTAAAATAATCTCATCATGTGCATGCATAATGGTTAATTTTCCTCGTGTTAAAGACTTAACCTTAGGCTCAACCAAGAGTACACCTGCATTTCTTCGGTTGGATACCAAGAGTTTATTTTCAGAGTTTCTATAAACATTTAAGTTGTAATAACGTATAAACCCCTCTTTATTGGCGATAACTTGACGCTCCTCTTTACCTGCTGTAGCAGTTCCCCCTGTGTGGAAGGTACGCAGTGTTAGCTGTGTTCCAGGCTCTCCAATAGATTGAGCAGCAACAACACCAACAGCCTCTCCACGTTTAACTACTTTGTTTTCAGCCATATTTAGACCATAACATTTTGCACAGATACCTTTAGGTGCTTTACACGTTACCGATGTTCTAATATTTACAGAACGTACACCAGATTCAGAGATTAGTCTTGCTCTCTCTTCATCAATCATTGTTCCTTCACTCACCAATACTTCAGAAGTAATAGGGTCAATAATATCTTGTGCAATTACCCGTCCATAGACTCTGTCTGAAAGTGGTTCAATAAGCTCATTACCCACATAAATATCTGAAACATCAACACCCTCATGTGTACCACAATCATGCATAATTACTTTTACATTTTGAGCAACATCAATTAGTTTTCTGGTCAAATACCCTGCACTTGCTGTTTTCATTGCCGTATCGGCAAGACCTTTTCTTGCACCGTGTGTTGAAATAAAGTACTCAAGTACATTTAGCCCCTCACGGAAGTTTGAGGTAATGGGTGTTTCAATAATTGAACCATCTGATTTTGCCATTAGACCCCTCATTCCTGAAAGTTGTCTAATCTGTGCTGCCGAACCCCTAGCACCTGAATCTGCCATCATGTGAACCGAGTTAAATCCATCTTTATCTATCTTGATAAGTTTCATCAAGTCAGAAGCCACTTGATTATTAGTATCTGTCCAAATATCAATAATCTTATTATAACGCTCTTGCTCTGTTAATAGACCTTTACCAAACTGCTTTTGAATCTCAATAACCTGTTTTTTTGCCTCAACAACTGTTGTCTCTTTCTCATCTGGAACTTTAATATCATCAATAGAGATAGATACACCAGATTTAGTAGCATATTTAAAACCAATATTTTTTAAATTATCTAAGAATTCAGATGTATAAGAGATACCACTTTTTGCATAGATATAATCAACCAATGCAGATATATCTTTTTTCTTTAGAACTTTATTCCAATAACTTTGAGGAACATAATCAGGGATAATCGCTTTTAAGATAACTCTACCTGCTGTTGTATTGATAATCTTACCATTAACAACAGTTCTAATCTTGGCATTAAGGTCAAGACCTCCTTGCTCATTAGCAATCATTACCTCATCAACATTAGCAAAAAGTTTATGCTCTCCAACCACGTCAATCTTGATAAGTGTTAGATAATAGAGACCTAAAATCATATCTTGTGATGGTACGGCAATCGCTTTACCAGAAGCTGGAAGTAGGATATTCATAGAAGCCAACATCAAGATTTTAGCTTCAGCAATCGCTTCATCAGACAAAGGAATGTGTACAGCCATTTGATCCCCATCAAAGTCGGCATTAAAAGCAGCACAAACAAGTGGGTGAAGTTGAATTGCTTTTCCATCAATAAGTTTTGGGTGGAAGGCTTGAATTGATAGTTTATGAAGTGTTGGTGCACGGTTAAGCAGTACAGGGTGACCATCAACCACATCTTCCAAACACTCCCAAACCTCATTTTGTTTGGTTTCAATCATCTTTTTAGCTTGTTTTAGAGTAGTAGCATATCCACGCTCTTCAAGCTTTGCCATAACGTGAGGCTTAAACAACTCAAGTGCCATAATTTTTGGCAACCCACACTCGTCCATTTTGAGACTAGGTCCTACAACAATAACCGAACGTCCAGAGAAATCGACACGTTTACCAAGTAAGTTTTGTCTAAAACGTCCCTGCTTACCTTTAATTACTTCTGAAAGAGATTTAAGTGGTCGTTTATTTGCACCTTTTACAGAGTTTCCTCTTCTACCATTATCAAAGAGTGCATCAACAGCCTCTTGAAGCATTCTTTTTTCATTTCTAACAATAATTTCAGGAGCATCAAGTTCAACCAATCTTTTAAGACGTTGGTTACGGTTAATAACTCTTCGGTAAAGGTCGTTAACATCTGAAACAGCAAATTTACCACCATCAAGACTAACAAGTGGTCTAAGGTCTGGTGGCATAACTGGTAAAATAGTAAGCATCATCCACTCTGGTCTGTTTCCAGAGTTTAAGAATGATTCAATAACTTTAAGACGTTTAACAATAGTCTTCTTTTTAGCTTCTGATTTAGTTGCTAAAATATCCTCTTTTAGTCCAGAAAACATATCAACTAAATCTAACTCTGCAAGAAGTTCTTGAACGACCTCTCCACCCATTCGTGCATCTAGCCCAGAATCTGGAAAACGCTGTTCTATAGATTGATACTGCTCTTCATTTAATACATCATATTTCGCAAGAGGTGTAGCACCCTCAGAGTCATAACACGCCTCTCCTGGCTCTTTTACAATATATGCTTCATAGTAGAGTACACGCTCTAAATCTTTCATCTTGACACCCAAAAGTGTTCCAATTCGTGATGGTAATGAAGATACATACCAAATATGAGCAACAGGAGCTACTAAATCAATATGACCCATGCGATTACGTCTTACTTTTGAAGTAGTTACTTCAACCCCACACTTTTCACAAACAACACCTTTGTAACGCATCTTTTTATATTTACCACAAAGACACTCATAATCTCTTACAGGTCCAAACGTCTTAGCACAAAAGAGTCCATCTCTTTCAGGTTTTAAGGTTCTATAGTTAATTGTTTCAGGTTTTTTAACCTCTCCATATGACCATGACAATACTTTCTCAGGACTTGCAACACGTAAACGCATTGCATATATATCCATTGGTCTCTCTTCTGTAGTCAAGTTAATAGGTGCTAAACCATCTAAAAAATCACTCATTATGCCTCCTCTTCTTTTATCTTATCAAATAAATCTACATCTAGTCCCAGTGCTTGAAGCTCTTTTGTTAATACGAACATAGTTTCAGGTACACCTGATTCTGGAACGCTTTCGCCTTTGGTAATCGCACGGAATGCACGAGTACGTCCATCTACATCATCAGATTTAATGGTCAACATCTCTTTTAGAATATGTGAAGCTCCATAGGCTTCTAATGCCCAAACTTCCATCTCTCCAAATCTCTGTCCACCAAATAGTGCTTTACCACCCACTGGCTGTTGTGTCACAAGTGAGTATGGACCAGTTGAACGAGCATGAACTTTTTCATCAACCAAGTGATGCAGTTTTAACATATACATATATCCTACATTAACTCTCTCTAACATCTTTTCGCCTGTTTTACCATCGTAAAGCTCTGTTTTACCATCAGCATCCATTTTTGCCAACTTAAACAACTTATCAAACTCTTCATAGTTTGCACCTTCAAATACAGAAGCTCCAAACTTAACACCATTTGCCCAATCTCTAGCATAAACTAATAGCTCATCATCAGTTAATTTGTCTAAAGTCTCTTTCGCATTCATAAGCTTTGCTACATCTGCAATCTCAACCATTTTAGCTCTAAGGTCACTAATCATTGTCTCTTTATGTTCATCAAACATAGTTTGAATCTGCTCTCCTAGCTCTTTGGCAATCATACCAAGGTGTACTTCGAGAATCTGTCCAATGTTCATACGTGATGGTACTCCTAGAGGATTTAGGATAATATCAACTGTTTTTCCCTCTTTTGTATATGGCATATCAATTTCAGGTACAATATTGGATACAATACCTTTGTTTCCGTGACGACCTGCCATCTTATCCCCTACTTTTAACTTACGTTTTGTAGCAATATAGACTTTTACCAATTTAGTCACACCATTTGGTAATATATCATCTTTTTCAAGGATATTTAACTTCTCTTCATGAGCATCTTTTAGCTTCTTTTTCTGTCTTTGGAAGTAGTTTTTAGTTGAGTTATACTCAGATTGAATTGAGTAGTCATACGATAATACAACAGTTCGTAATGCAAAACGGTTAACCTCCATAATAACCTCTCTAGGAATAGAATCTCCTGCTTTATAATCGACTCCTGCTACAGTTACATCTTTGGCAAGAGTTGATTTAGAGAGTAAATCAGCAATTCTAAGTAACTCCTCTTTATCAATCATCAAGAGTTTATCATGATGTTCTCCATCAAGAACAGATTTCTCCTCTTCATACGATTGAATGGCTCGTGCATCACGCTCTTGACCTTTTTTGATAAAGACCTTGACATCAACAACCACACCCTCCATAGAGGCTTTACAATAAAGTGACTTATTAACAACATGACCTGCTTTATCTCCAAATATAGCACGTAGTAGTCTCTCTTCTGGAGTTGGTTTAATCTCTCCTTTTGGAGATACTTTACCTACTAGAATCATTCCTGGTTTAACATTTGTTCCTACTTTGACAATCCCAGACTCATCAAGATGCGTTAACTCATCTTCACGAATATTCTGAATATCTCTAGTAATCTCCTCTGTACCATGCTTAAGCTCTCTAGCTTCAATCTCTACTTCATAAGTATGTACAGAAGTAAAGGTATCTTCTCTTAGAATCTTTTCAGAGATGATAATCGCATCTTCGTAGTTATAACCATACCAAGGCATAAAGGCAACACGCATATTTTTACCAATAGCAAGTTCTCCCATATCCATATTTGGTCCATCAGCGATAACCTGACCTGCTTTTACTACATCACCCAATTTTGCTGTTGGTGTTTGAGTAAAGGTTGTATTTTGGTTCGTACGCATATTTTTTTCCATTGGATAGTGGTCGATAAATACACCTCCATCATCTTCTCCTAAAATATAGATATTTTTAGAGTCAACTTTCTCTACACGCCCTGCTCTTTTAGCTTTTACAGACTCCCATGCATCACGACTTACAATAGCCTCCATACCTGTTCCAACTACTGGTGCCTCTGTTCTAAGAAGAGGAACAGCTTGTCGTTGCATATTTGAACCCATTAAGGCACGGTTAGCATCATCATGTTCCAAGAAAGGAATCAACGCAGCAGCAGAACCTGAAACCATAAGTGGAGATATATCAATAAGCGAAACTTTTTTAGTCTCATTTAATAAAATCTCTCCATTACAACGCGTCTCAATAAGCTCATCAACAATAACTCTATCTACAACTTTTGTTGATGCAGGAGCAATAACCAAATCCTCCTCTTGTGTTGCTGTTAGATAGACAATCTCATCTTGGATAACACCATCAACAACCTTATTATAGGGTGCTTCAATAAATCCTAAAGCGTTTACTTTTGCATAGGTAGCAAGGGTATTAATCAGACCAATATTTTGTCCCTCTGGTGTCTCGATAGGACAGATACGTCCATAGTGAGTTGGGTGAACATCTCTAACCTCAAATCCAGCTCTCTCTTTTACTAAACCACCCTCTCCAAGTGCTGAGAGTCTTCTTTTGTGTGTTACTTCTGATAGTGGATTGGTTTGATCCATAAATTGCGAAAGTTGCCCAGACGAAAAGAACTCCAAGATAGTATTGGTAATCATTTTAGAGTTAACCAAATCGTGTGGCATCAACTCATCAAGTGTACCAGATAGTGTAGTCATCTTATCTTTGATTGCTTTTTGCATCTTAGTTAGACCATTATAGAGTTCATTACCAAGAAGCTCTCCAATAGCTCTAATTCTTCTATTTCCCAAGTGGTCTCTATCATCAATATGACCCGAACCATTTTTAACTTTAGAGAGATATTTTACCGTATGGATAATATCTTCAGCAGTCATAACGGTTACATATTCAGGCACATTAAGCCCTAACTTATGATTCATCTTCATACGACCAACTTTTGTCAAATCATATCTCTCTGGATCAAAGAATAGCTGTCTCAAGAAATTTTTAGCTGCTTCAACTGTTACAGGTTCTCCTGGTCTCATCACTTTGTAGATACGAATAACAGCTAGTTCATTCTCATCTTCAATATCTTCAGTCTGTTTAAGAAGTCTAAGTGATTCATGGTCTGCAATAAATGATTTAATAATTGAATCATCTGAACCTTCATCTAAATCATTAGCAATATTAAAACTTTCAACACCAGCATCAATAATCTTTTTGAGTTTTAACTCATCTAATGGAGTTACTACATCATAAAGAACCTCTCCACTATCTTGGTCGATTATTGGACGTGATAGATGTCTCTCAATAAGAACATCAAGAGGATACTCTACCCACTCTAAACCATCATCAAGAAGTTTTTGAGCTTTTTTCTTGGTCAGACGTTTTGAAGCAGCAACAACAATCTCTCCATTCAAATCACGAATTTCATATGCTGCACGTCCAGAGAACTCTTTGACTGTAAATTTAGTTACAAATCTATTATCTTTTACAAAAATCTCTTTAGAGTCATAAAAGAGTTTCATAATATCCTCTTTAGAGTAATCCAAAGCTCTAAACAAGATAGTTACAGGGATTTTTCTTCGTTTATTAATTCTAGCATACAAAATATCTTTGGCATCATACTCAAAATAGAGCCATGAACCTCTATCAGGAATAATCTGTGCCGAATAGATAAGTTTATTGACAACCGTTGTTGCCTCCTCTTCTTTAAAAATAACCCCTGGGCTTCTATGAAGTTGATTAACAACAACTCTCTCAACACCATTTATAATAAAAGATGTTCTATTGGTCATTAATGGTATATCTCTTACATATACGGCTTGATTTTTTATCTCTTTTGCATCAAGTTTCTCTCCACTCTTCTCATCACGATTCCAAATCGTTAAAGCTATATTCATTTTTAAAGATACAGAGTAGGTCAATCCACGTTCCATACACTCACGAATAGTATACTTAGGCTGAACAATTTCAGAACCTTTATACTCTAAAGTAAGTCTATTCTGATGGTCATGAAGTGGAAAGACTGAACGGAAAACTTTTTCAATGGTTGATTCTGTTCTGTTTTTAGAACCTATCATTAAAAAATCATCATATGATTTTTGTTGAAGTTGAAGTAAGTTAGGAACAGCGATTTGTTGAGGGGTTTTAGCGAAACTGACTCTTAATCTATTTCCAGAATGTAAAGTATTTAACATGGGCGAACCTTATTATAGTTATGTTAATTAATAAATGTATAGATATACAAAAAAACTATTGCACAATAGCTTGGCTCTATATCAGAGATTTTTTCTTACAATGATAATAATAATTTGATTTTGTACTGTTACTAATGCAATACAAGAGTTATAATCCACTGTTACTAATGCAGTAGAAGAGAGTTTTATTACTGTTTTTATCTCCAAGCAAGATATATTTGCTTAGAGATAAGCTTAAATAGTTACTATTTAAGCTCACAAGATGCACCAGCATCTTCAATCTGTTTTTTAAGCTCTTCGGCTTCCTCTTTTGATACACCCTCTTTAAGTACTGTAGGAGCATTTTCAACTGCACCTTTAGCCTCTTTGAGTCCAAGACCTGTAATTGCTCTTACTACTTTAATAGCATTAATTTTCTTAGCACCTGCATCTGTAAGAACAACATTAAACTCTGTCTGCTCTTCAACCTCTTCAGCTACTGCACCACCTGCTACTACTGTAGCTTGTGCAGATACACCAAATTTCTCTTCAAACTCTTTTACAAGTTCAGAAAGTTCTAATACAGACATATTTGAGATAAATTCTAAAACATCTTCTTTAGTTGTTGCCATTTTTAATTCCTTTTAATCATTTATATATTTTTAATCATAGAGGTCAAAACCTCTACTATTTACGCCTCTTCTTCTAGCTTTTTAGCTAAAGCACTCATACCTATTGTAAAGTTTTGCACAGGTGCATTCCAAACATTAAGTAGCATACCAAGAAGTTCATCTCTACCTGGAAGTTTAGCCATCGCTTCAATAGTTGCTAAATCAGCTACTTTAGATTCGATTACTCCAGATTTAATAGAGAAGTTATCTTTATTTGCAATAGCAGATTTATCAGCTACTTTACATGTTGCTATCTGGTCTTCACCCCAAATAAAGATATTGTTATCTACAAGTTCCATCTCTTCACAGTTTGCATTTTTAAGTGCAATACCTGCAAGTGTATTTTTTACAACACGAACATGTACATCATTCTCTCTAGCTAATGCTCTTACACCCTCTAATGCTTCAACACTCATACCTTTGTAATCACAAACGATTACAGCACCCTGTTCTGCAAAAGCAGTACTAAGTTCATTTACTATAGTCTCTTTTTCAATTCTAGTCATTTTTTCTCCTTCCGACTTCTAAAAGGGTAAACAGATAGGAGGTCAGAGGTCAGGGGTCAGACTTAAGTCTGACCCCTGCCTCTGACCCCTATATGTTTAACAAACCTCTTTCAAAGTTATCTATTAAGCTTTCGCCCCTTCTATCTTTAGTCTAAGATTTATATGCCCAAAAAGCATAAAGCAAAAAACAAAAAAAGGGTAAGGTTTAAATCTGACCCCTTTTTGTTCTAAGCTTTATACTCTTATTTTGCTTTAATATCTAAAAGTTCTGTTGTATCAAGTGTTACAGCAGGACTCATAGTCAAAGATAATGCACCATTTAAGATATATCTACCTTTGGCAGATGCTGGTTTTACTCTGTTAATAGTTTGAATAAAAGTCTCTAAATTCTCTTTAATTTTATCAGTACCAAATGAAACTTTTCCAATTCCTGCGTGAATATTACCTTTTTTATCTGTTCTAAAGTTAACTTTTCCACCTTTAGCTTCGGTAACTGCTTTGGCAACGTCCATAGTAACTGTACCTGTTTTAGGGTTAGGCATTAAACCTTTTGGTCCTAAAATTCTAGCTACTTTACCAAGTGTTCCCATCATATTTGGAGTGGCAATAACAGTATCAAAATTAATTATACCCTCTCTAATCTGCTCAATCAACTCATCTGAACCAACCAAATCAGCACCTGCTGATTTTGCTTCATCTACTTTATCATCTTTTGCAAATACAGCTACTCTTACAACTTTACCTGTACCATGGGGAAGAACAACTGAACCTCTAATCATCTGGTCTGCATGTCTTGGGTCAACATTTAAATTTAATGCAATCTCTACAGTCTCATCAAACTTAGCCGATTTTAAATCTTTTAATAGTGCTGTTGCTTCATCAACTGAATATTTTTTTTCTACTTCTATCTTCTCTAAAAGTGACGCTCTTTTTTTACTTATTTTTTTTGCCATTTATCTCTCCTCGATATTAAATCTCCCACTTAAGTAGTGGTAATCTGCATTAATCAGCGATTTCTACACCCATACTTCTACAAGTTCCAGCTATAATTTTACTAGCCATCTCTTTGTCATCTGTATTTAAATCAGCAATCTTCATCTCAACAATCTCATCAATTTGAGCTGTTGTTAAGGTAGCTACCTTATTTTTAAGAGGATTATCAGAACCACTTTTAAGATTAGCTGCTTTTAGGATAAGTTCAGATGCAGGTGGTTGCTTGGTCTCAAATGTAAAACTTCTGTCTGCATAAACAGTAACAACAACTGGAATTTTAAATCCACTTTTGTCTCTAGTTCTTTCATTAAATGCTTTACAAAATTCCATAATATTAACACCACGTTGACCAAGAGCTGGTCCTACTGGTGGAGATGGATTTGCAGCTCCAGCAGGAATCATCATTTTGAACTTTTCAGTTACTTTTTTTGCCATAGTTATCTCCTTAGATTAAATAGTTGTTTATTTATAAAATAAAAACTTCAGTAATAAAAACCTATATTTTTATTATTGAAACTTAAATAGTTGGTAGCCTATATAGCTACCTAAAATAATTATATTATAGAATTTTTTCTACCTGTGTATATAGAATCTCCACGGGTGTATTTCGTCCAAATATTGATACATTCAATTTCAACTTTCCATGGTCAAGGTCATACTCCTCTACCATTCCTGTAAAGTTTGAAAATGGTCCATCAATAATACGTACCATCTCTCCATTCTCGAAGTCAACCTTAGGTCGTGGAGCTGATTTTTTCTCCATTTTGTCCAAAATAACTTTAATATCAGCAGAGGTAAGTGGTGTTGCTGTTTTACCCTCTCCAATAAAACGAGAAACACGAGGTAACGATTGTACCTTATGCCAAAGGTCAGTATTTAAATCAACATGAGCAAAAACATATCCAGAATAAAGCACACGCTCTGTAATCTTTTTCTCTCCATTTTTGACCTCAATAACCTCTTCTGTAGGTACAATAATATTTTCTACTCTATCTTCGATACCATTCTCTACTGCTAATAGTTCAATACCTTTTTTTACAGCTTGTTCAGAGCCTGAATAGACCTGAATTGCATACCATTGTAATGCCATACTATTAACCAACTACTGCTGTTACAATAGATGACATTAATAAGTCAACAAGTGCTAAAAAAATTGATATAACGGTTACGACTAGAAAAACAGCGAAGAATGCTTGTCTTATTTGTGTTTTTGTCGGAAATATAACTTTTAGAATCTCTTCTTTAACGTGTGCAAAATATGTTGTTAATTTTTCCATTGTAATTACCTTTTAATTGTGGCAGGCCAAGAGGGACTCGAACCCCCGGCACCTGGTTTTGGAGACCAGTGCTCTACCAACTGAGCTATTGGCCTAGCTAAAAACTCAGAAGTGTTCACATAGGGGTCAGACTTAAGTCTGACCCCTATGTGAACACTTCTGAGCGAAGAAAGAAACTATTACAGTTTCATCTCTTTATGTGTAGTATGACACTTACACCACTTACAGTATTTCTTTAGAGAAAGTTTCTCTGTAGTGTTTCTTTTGTTCTTAGTAGTGTGATAGTTACGTCTTGTACACTTTTCACAACCTAAGTGAATTGTTTCTCTCATTAGTCTCTCCTAAAGAATATTGTAAAAGGCTAATTAACCCTTTTACAATGTTTTACTACTCAATAATTTCAGCAACAACACCAGCACCAACAGTTCTACCACCTTCACGGATAGCAAACTTAGTACCTTTTTCAAGTGCAACTGGGTTGATAAGCTCAACAGTAATAGTAACATTATCCCCTGGCATAACCATCTCAACACCCTCTGCAAGAGTAATTGAACCTGTAACATCTGTTGTTCTTACATAAAACTGTGGTCTATAGTTATTAAAGAATGGAGTATGTCTACCACCCTCTTCTTTTTTAAGAATATAAACCTCTGCTGTAAACTTAGAGTGTGGAGTGATTGATTTTGGCTTACAAAGAACCATACCTCTCTCAACATCATTTTTACCAATACCTCTAATAAGAACACCACAGTTATCACCTGCAATACCACAATCCATCTCTTTACGGAACATCTCAACACCTGTTACAGTTGTTGATTGGTTATCTTTGATTCCAACGATTTCAACAGCATCACCAACACAAACTTGACCTCTGTCGATTTTACCAGTTACAACAGTACCACGACCTTGGATAGTAAAGATATCTTCTATAGGCATAAGGAAATCTTTATCAGTCTCTCTTTTTGGCTCTGGAATGTAAGCATCTACTTCATCCATAAGTTGAATAATTTTATCTGACCACTCTCCAAGTTTACCTGCTTTAGCCTCTTCAAGTGCTTGAAATGCAGAACCAGCTACGATAGGAGTATCATCACCTGGGAAATCGTACTCTTCAAGAAGTTCACGAACTTCCATCTCTACAAGTTCTAACATCTCTTCTTTATCTTCATCATCAAGCTGATCTTCTTTATTTAAGAATACAACAATATATGGTACACCAACTTGTTTAGAAAGAAGGATATGCTCTCTAGTTTGAGCCATTGGTCCATCAGTAGCAGCAATAACAAGAATAGCACCGTCCATTTGAGCAGCACCAGTAATCATATTTTTAACGTAATCGGCGTGACCTGGACAATCTACGTGTGCATAGTGTCTATTTTCTGTTTCATACTCAACATGAGAAGTAGCAATAGTAATTCCTCTTTCTCTCTCTTCTGGAGCATTATCAATTGCATCATAATCCATAAATGCTGAATCATTTTTAGTCGCAAGTACAGCAGTAATTGCAGCTGTTAATGTAGTTTTACCATGGTCAACGTGACCAATTGTACCAATATTAACATGTGGTTTGGTTCGTTCAAATTTTTCTTTAGCCATCTGCTTCTCCTAAGTTTAGTTCTTAAAAATTTCCGAAATTATATCAGATTTTTTTTTATATTGCTTTAATTACCAACAATATGGACAAAACTATTGTAATGTACAACACTTTTGTCCATAATTATGGTGGGGCCCGTAGTGAGACTTGAACTCACGACCTCTTCCTTACCAAGGAAGTGCTCTACCCCTGAGCCATACGGGCATACTTTTTTTAACTATTAATAATAAAATTTTATGAGTATTTGTTGATGTAAGTAATGTGAAGTGAATCAAAAATAAATTTCACATCAGCTCCCAAATTATACAATACCATGGAGCGGGAAACGGGACTCGAACCCGCGACCCTCAGCTTGGAAGGCTGACGCTCTAGCCAACTGAGCTATTCCCGCGTCTAAATATTGATTTAACATGGTGGTGGGTGAAGGATTCGAACCTTCGAAGACGTAGTCAGCGGATTTACAATCCGCCCTCGTTGGCCACTTGAGTAACCCACCTTAATCATTGTTAAATGTTTTTTGGTCAAACACTGATAAAATTTAATGGAGCTGATGAAGGGACTCGAACCCCCGACCTGCTGATTACAAATCAGCTGCTCTAGCCAACTGAGCTACATCAGCACCATTCATTTAAAGTCATTCTTTAAATGGAGTCGCATTATAGACAAAAATCAAACCTATGTCAAGAGTTTTCGTAAAAAAGATAGAAATTCTTTTAAATTTGCTATAATTATATAAAAAAGTCTCTGTTATATTATAGTAAGTAAAATTAATATTAATAAAAATATAATTATTATCTCTATTTTTTTTGATATAATTCATAGAAAAAAACAGATATGGATAGAGAAATATGACAATAACTAAACGTGTAACATTTATAGCAAAAGATGGTAGTCAAGATAAGATGAAAGAGTTGCTTACAGCAATGGTTGAACCTAGCAAAGCAGAAGATGGTTGTATCTTTTATAATATTTTTCAATATGAGAACAATCCTCTAAAATTTATGGCTGTTGAGAGTTGGAGAGATGAAAAAGCATTAGATGGACATAAAACATCTGCACACTATGCTATCTATAAATCGTCTTATGAACCATATTGCCAGAGTAAATACTCTGATGAGTTAGAGATTTTAGGATAGATTATGGATAATTTATGGAGTGTCAAAGAGGCAGATAGATGTAATAGTGATTTGGAGTTAAGAGCATATAGCTCTAACCTTTTGGGTAAAGATAGAGATTTAGTTCTGCATGGTGGAGGCAATACATCTCTAAAGAGTATTGTTGATGGAGAGGGTATCTTATATGTAAAAGGGTCTGGTTGGGATTTGGAGTCTATAAAACCAGAAGGCTTTTCTCCTGTCAAGCTGACAAAGCTCTTGGAGATGTCAGAGTTAAAGGTGCTAAGCGATATTGATATGGTTGCAGGTCAAAAAAAAGCTATGATTGATTATACAGCACCCAATCCGTCGGTAGAAGCTATCCTACATGCTCTTATTCCTTTTAAGTTTGTTGACCATACTCATGCAGATGCTATTGTAACTATCTCTAATTCAGAGAATGGAGATAGTTATATAGAGGAGCTTTTTCCTAACTTTTTAATCGTTCCCTATGTGATGCCAGGGTTTCTATTGGCAAAAAAGATAAATGAGATGACCAAAGATACAGATTGGGAGAGTTGTGAAGGGATAATCTTGCACAATCATGGTATCTTTACCTTTGATAATGATGCAAAAAAATCGTATGAGAAAATGATAAATGCTGTTACAAAGGCAGAAAAATTTTTAGATAAACATGCACCTCTAAATATACCTTATATTGAACCTGCTATAAGTTGTAATATAGATAGGTTAAAGCAACTAATAAGTCATGCAAAAGGGCAACATATAAAAGTCAAGATAAATCAGACCCAACTGGCTCTATATTATGCTTCAAAAGAGAATATAGAGGAGTTTGCAACTAGAGGAGTTTTGACCCCTGAACATATTATTAGAACCAAACATCAACCACTTATTATTGACAATAATAATATAGAAGAGGCATTAGAGGAGTATATTGAGGAGTATGAGGAGTATTTTAATACCTTTGCAACTGATGATATGATAATGTTGAATCCTGCCCCTAATTATGTGGTTATCAAAGATTTTGGAGTAGTTCTTTTTGGTAAAACAGATAGAGATGTTACAATATTAAATGATATAGTAGAACACACCATGAGAGCTGTACTTCGTGCTGATATGCTTGGTGGTTATGACTCTATCTCATTAGAGGATAGCTTTAATATGGAGTATTGGGAACTAGAACAGGCAAAACTAAAATGAAATACCTAATGGCAATAGATGCAGGAACAGGCTCTGTTCGTGCTGTTATTTTTGATACCAATGGAAAGCAAATTTCCGTTGCTCAACAGGAGTGGAGTCATATAGAAGAGGAGGGTATTTCCAATTCAATGCTATTTGATACGACTAAGAATTGGGAGACGACACAATCTTGTATCCGAAATTGTATTGAAAAAGCAGGTATTGATGCAGATGATATTTTAGCTGTAAGTGCTACCTCTATGCGTGAGGGGATTGTACTTTATGATATAGATAGCAGAGAGATTTGGGCTGTGGCAAATGTAGATGCTAGAGCCTCAAAAGAGGTAAAATATCTAAAAGAGAATTTTAAAGGGATAGAGGAGAAGTTCTACTCTATCTCTGGACAGACATTTGCTTTGGGTGCTTTACCTCGTCTATTATGGCTAAAAAATAATAAACCTAAAATCTATGAAAAGGTTGCTTCTATTTCTATGATAAGCGATTGGATTTTAGCAAAACTCTCTGGAGTTATCGCTTCAGACCCAAGTAACGGTGGAACAACAGGGATATTTTCTCTAAAAGAGCGTTCTTGGGTGGCTTCTATGGCAAAAGAGATTGGGATTAAAGATGATATATTTCCACGAGTTTTAGAGGTTGGAGAGGTTTTAGGTAATGTTACTACCAAAGCATCAGAAGAGACACTATTATCGACTCAAACTAAAGTGGTAATGGGTGGTGGAGATGTTCAGATGGGTTCAGCAGGTCTTGGAGTTGTCAAAAAGGGACAAGTAGCTATTTTGGGTGGCTCTTTTTGGCAACAGGTTGTAAATATAGACTCCTCTACTCCACCACCATCAGATATGAATATTCGTCTAAATCCTCATGTTGTTAGAGGTCTATCACAAGCAGAAGGGATTACCTTCTTCTCTGGTTTAGTTATGCGTTGGTTTAGAGATGCATTTTGTGAGTTAGAAAAGAGAGAAGCAGAAAAACGAGGGATAGATACCTATTCTGTTTTAGAAGAGAAAGCTTCAAAAGTACCTGTAGGTTCTTATGGAATAGTGCCTATCTTCTCTGATAGTATGAAGTATGGTAAGTGGTATCATGCGAGTCCAAGTTTTATCAATCTCTCTATAGACCCAAATATATGTAATCGTGCTTCAATATTTAGAAGTCTCCAAGAGAATGCTTGTATTGTTTCATATATTAATCTAAAAAAGATTGAGGCTTTTAGTGGTATAAAAGTAGAAGAGATAGTATTTGCAGGAGGAGCTAGTAGAGGAGAGCTTTGGTGTCAAATATT
>Ga0256833_1000547_pt1 | contig 29008 bp, 24 predicted proteins | sample 356284metaG_FD_190535 | JGI IMG/M metagenome (GOLD analysis project Ga0256833, IMG submission 190535) | Hydrothermal vent microbial communities from Mid Atlantic Ridge, Atlantic Ocean - 356-284 | ecosystem: Environmental > Aquatic > Marine > Hydrothermal vents | place: Atlantic Ocean: Mid... | reverse complement strand
TTTTTTGCGCAGGCGGGCTGCGAAAAAGCCGTCAAGCCCCTGACGATGGGGGTAGGTGCGGAGGAAACCGCTTTCATCCACAAGTTCGCGGGCCTCTTCCGGAAGGACTTTTTGGGCGTCTTCGACCTCAAAATCCGGGTTTTCCTTCAAAAAGCGCCCTATTACCTCTTCGTTTTCCTCAGGCTCAAGACTACAGGTGGCATAGACGAGAACGCCTCCACTCTTCAAAAGAGGGGCAAGGCTTTTCAAGAGACTCAGCTGCTTTTCTGGCACGCGGACCAGATCTTCCGGATTGCGGGCCCATTTGATGTCAGGATGCCTTCTGATTACCCCTGTGCCGGTGCAGGGGGCATCTATCAGAATGTAGTCAAAGAATTTGCCCCCCAGAAGTTCGATAGCCCGGGTGGCATCCCCGGTGATGATTTCGATGTTGGTCACTCCCAGTCTTTTAGCGTTTTCTTCCAGTCGTTTAAGGCGCCAGGAGAGGACATCCATAGCATAAATACGGCCGGTGTTGCGCAGGAGCTGGGCAAGGTGGGTGGTTTTGCCGCCTACTCCGGCGCAGGCGTCAAGCACCCGGGCCCCGGGTCTTGGCGCCACCAGATAACTTACGAGCTGGCTGGCTTCGTCCTGCACCAGGAGCCAGCCCACCTTAAAGGCCCGAAGCTCGGTTATTCTTCCGCGAAAACCGGAAAGGACAATTCCATCAGGGCTGTAACGGCAGGCCGTGGCCTCAGGTATCTCCGCCTTAAGGTATAAGAGGAGCTGGTCTCTGGTAACCCGAAGCGTGTTGGCCCTTACCACCAGCGGGGGCCTTTCGTTTCCGGCCCTGAGAAGGGCCTCGGTCTCTTCCTCCCCGAAGCGGCCAAGCCACCTCTCCACCAGCCAGCGAGGATACGAATAACGCCCTGCCAGATAGGCCACCGGGTCCATCTCTTTGGGTGGAAGCTCTATTTCGTCTTTGCGGCGGGCAAGCTCTCGCAGGATGGCGTTTACAAAATTTACAATCCACTGCCCCCGGCGGCGTTTTAAGATTTTTACCGTCTCCGCCACCGCGGCCTGCACGGGAATGCGGGTGTAGAGGATCTGGTAGGCTCCAAGACGCAGGGCGTTTCGAACTTCAGGGTCCATTTTTTCAAGGGGTTTTTTGCTAACCCGTGAAAGGAGATAATCGAGGTAAGAAAGGTGCCTGACCACCCCATTTATGAGCTCCGCCACCAGCCCCTGATCCCGCGCATCCGGAAGCACACTTTTGTCAAGGACCTCGGTTAGCACTTCATCAAGCAGGGGCTTTTTGGTCTCCCAGCGAATAAGCACCTTAAGGGCCATGGCGCGGGGATTTTTCCGCGGAAGCCTGGGCATCTTTCCTCCTTGGCGCAAGGATCTTTTCGGGTTAGGTTAATGCCCATGTCTTCGGTGGCAAGGGTAGATTACCGGGTTATTTACGGAGATACCGACTGCGGAGGAGTGGTCTATTACGGGCAATATCTTCGCCTTTTTGAGATCGGGCGCACGGAGCTTTTGAGACAAAACGGCCTTACCTACCGGGAAATTGAGGAAAAAGAAGGCCTTATTTTGCCGGTGGCCGAGGCCCATATTCGATACCGGCGTCCTGCCCGCTACGACGATCTTCTTCTGATTGAGACCCGGGTGACTGAACTTCATCCTTACAAGATAACCTTCAACTACCGTATTTACCGCGAAAAAGAACTTATTGCCGAAGGCTATACCGTCCACGCTCCGGTGAATCGACAAGGTCGGCTGGTCAAATTTCCGGAAGCCATCTGGGAACATCTGAAAAGCCTTTACGTTAAGCCCGCTTCTGAGAATCAGTAAATGAATGAATCTTCATTTTTTGGCCTTGTTCGGTTGACACCCTTTTGAGGGATGTTAATATGCAAGACACAACTACAAAATGGAGGGAGGGAGTTTTCTTGGCCGGTGTAATCGTTAGGGAAGATGAGCCGTTTGAGCAGGCGCTGAAGCGTTTCAAGAAGGCCTGTGAGAAAGCGGGAATCCTTTCGGAGATCAAGAAGCGAGAGTATTACGAGAAGCCCAGTGTCCGCCGTAAGAAGAAGCTTATGGCAGCCCGCAAAAGGCTCCTTAAACGCTTAAAGCGCATGAAGCAACGTGAATACTAAGTTTGAGAAATTTAAGGCCCGGTATTTTCTGGGCCTTCTTTTTGCCTTCTAGGGCATGAGATCTTTTAACCTCGAAAAACTCGAATTTCCTACCTTAAAGACCTATTTGATAAAAGAAGCTCGCACCCCTTTGGGGCGGCGTTATCTTGAAGAGTTAAGCCCCTTTAATTCCCTTCCTGCCCTCCTTGAAGAGGGCGCTCGGGTGCGGGAGATGATGCGTCTTCTGGCAGAAAAAGGCCGTCTCCCCTTCCCTGAACTCGCTCCCCTTTCCCCTGCGGTAAAAAGGGCCCTTCGGGGAGGGGTGCTTTCGGTTGCCGAAGCCCTTACTGTCAGGCGCTATCTTTATGTTTCGCGCGAAGTGGTCTCTTTTTTCCGAAGTTTTAAAGGTCTTGAGGCCTTAGCTCCCCTTATCAGAAATTTTCCTTCGCTATCTCCTTTAAGAAGACGGATAGATGAAATTTTAGACGAAGAGGGTGTAAGGCCAGAGGCTTCCCCCTATCTCCTCGATTTGAAGAAAGCCCAGGAGCGGGTTGAGAATCGTTTGCGAAAGAGGCTTGAGGAGTTGTTACGCCGCTATGCCAAGGAAGGGGTCCTTCAGGAAGAGCTGCTTACCAGGCGCCATGAGCGTTATGTCTTTCCGATAAAGGCTGAAGCCAGGGGGAAGGTCCCCGGGATTCTTCATGATGTTTCTGCAAGCGGGGCCACGGTCTTTATCGAGCCGCTTGAAATTGTTCAGCTCGAAAACGAGCTTGAAAGGCTCCGGCACGAAGAGGAAAGGGAAGTCGAAAGGCTTCTCAGGGAACTTTCGGAAGAAGTGGCCCGCTTTTCAGAAGAGCTCCTTTTGCTGGAAGAGCTTTTGGCCACCGTCGATCTCCTTCAGGCCAAGGCTGTGCTTGGGGAGAGGCTTAAAGGGCATATCCCGCGTTATAAGGCTTCAGGGGCCATCAAACTCAAAGAGGCTGCCCATCCCTTGCTCCTTCTAGCGGGGCGTCCGGTAGTGCGAAACGACTTTCTGCTTCCTGAAGAGAAGCCCGTGGTGATTATAAGCGGCCCCAATATGGGGGGGAAAACGGTGGCTTTGAAGACCCTGGGGCTCCTTCTGGTGATGGCCCAGTGTGGGCTTCCTATCCCGGCAGCCTCTGAGAGCGAGGTCCCGCTTCTCAAGTCCATTTTTGTGGATCTTGGAGACGAGCAGGATCTCTCCTTAAACGAGAGCAGCTTTTCGGCCCACGTGAAGAATCTCAAAAAGGCCCTTGAGGAAGCAGGGCCCGGGCGCCTTTTTCTGCTGGATGAAATAGGCCGGGGGACCGCCCCTGAGGAAGGAGCGGCCCTTGCCATGGCGGTCCTTGAAAAACTTTATGAAAAAGGGGCACGAGTCCTTGCCACCACCCATTACGAAGCGCTTAAGGCCTTCTCCTTTACCAGGGAATGGATCCTGCCGCTTGCAGTCTCTTTTGACGAGAAGACCGGAAGCCCTACTTACAAGCTCCTTTACGGGGTAGCAGGGCTTTCTCTGGGGCTTAGTCTGGCCGCAAGGCTTGGGCTTCCAGAGGAGGTTATTTCTCGCGCCCGGCAGTATCTGGGCCAGGGAGAGGAAGCTTTTAAGGAAGTGATTGCGGGCTTAAAGAGGCTTTCAGAAGAACTTGAGGCCGAAAAAATATCCCTTTTGAAAGAGAAGGCCCGACTTGAAGAGGAAAGAAAGCGGCTTAAGGCTCGCGAAGAGGAGCTCAAAAGGCGTTTTGAGGCCCGAGAGGAGGCGCTTTCTCGTCGCCTGGAAGAAAAGCTTAAGGAGCTTGATGCCGATTTTGGGGCCTTCCTTGAAGAACTGAGGGCCCAAAAGGCGGGCGAGAAGAAGGCCCGGCTCGCCTTTGACGAATTTCTAAAAGAAAAAGTCCTGGAAGTCCCGGCCCCTAAGGGGGCCTTGCCGGTTGAGGTGGGGGCCCGGGTAAGACTTAAGGGTTTGGGGCAGGAAGGGCGGGTGCTGCGCCTTAAGGGCCAGGTGGCGGAAGTCCAGCTCGGGCCTTTCCGGGTAGAAGTAGGGGTCAAGGATCTTATAGTTTTGCCGGAGGAGAGTCCGCGGCCTTCTTACACCAGCCTGCGGGTGGATGCGGAAAGGGAAGTCCCGGAGAAGCTTAATGTAATCGGGCTTACCGTAGAGGATGCCCTCTCCGAACTTGAGAAAGTGCTTGACAGGGCCTTTCTTGCCGGTAGATCAAGGCTTGTAATTGTCCACGGGCTGGGCAAGGGGCGTCTTTTGCGGGCGATCAGGAATTTTCTGGAATCACACACCCAGGTGGCCACGGTGAGGCCGGGGAGCCCTTTTGAAGGGGGCGAAGCAGTCACCATCGTAGAACTGGCAAACAAAGGGGAGGGGTGTGGGGCTTAAAGAGGTTGCCCGGCAAATAAAAGAAGTGGCAAATATTGTAGATGTCATCGGGGAGCATATCTCTTTGAGGCGCAGCGGGCGCAATTATCTCGGGCTCTGTCCCTTCCATGCCGACAAAAAGCCTTCCTTTACCGTGAATGAAGAGCGGCAGATCTTTCACTGTTTTGGCTGTGGGGCCGGAGGGGATGTCATTGCTTTTTACATGAAGTTTCACAATCTTGATTTTGTAGAGGCGGTAAGGGAGCTTGCCCGCCGTTTTGATATCCCCCTGGAACTTTCGGCCGGAAAGGAAGAAACTTCCGGTAAAAGAGAGGCCCTTTTTGAGCTTAACGAAAAGGCCAGGCGCTTTTTTGAGCACCTCCTCTGGGCTTCTAAATCCGGAGAGGTGGCTCGCAACTATTTGAAAACCCGGGGGCTTTCTGAAAAGACGGCCCGTCTTTTCGCCCTTGGTTATGCTCCTTCTTCTTACGATAGCCTAGTATCCCATCTGCGTCTTTCCAGGTTTGATTTGGCGCTGGCTGAAGAAGCCGGTCTTCTGGTGCGGCGTGAAGACGGGACTTTTTTTGACCGCTTCCGGAACCGACTCATCTTCCCCATTTTTGATGCTGCAAGAAGGGTGGCAGGCTTCGGGGGGCGGATCCTGGAGGAGGGAGATCCCAAATATTTAAACACCCCGGAGACCCCGGTTTATCACAAAAGTTCCATACTTTATGGTCTCTCCCACACTCGGGCTGCTATCAAAGAGGACGGCTTTGGTTTTGTGGTGGAGGGCTATCTTGACCTCCTCTCCCTTTACGAGGCCGGGGTAAAGGAGGCTGTGGCTACTTTAGGTACGGCCCTCACCCCTCAGCATGTCCGGTTACTCCGGGGTCTGCAGGCGGAGTGGTTTCTGGTTTTTGATGCGGATGAAGCCGGTTTTAAGGCCGCTTTAAGAGCCGCCCCTATATTTTTCAACGCCGGCCTCTTTCCGAAGGTCATCCTCCTTCCAGAGGGCCATGATCCGGATAGCTTTGTAAGGCACTACGGGGCCAGGGCTTTTTATGATTTGCGAGAGGGGGCAGAAGAGGTCTTTGATTTCATGATCCGTTATCTTTCAGCCCGGTTCCCGGCGGGACTTGAAGGGCGTCTGGCCCTTTTCAAGGAGCTTCAGCCAGCCCTTGAAGCGATAAAAGACCCGGTCCTGCGGGAGATGAAAATTTCCCAAGTGGCAGAACGCCTTAAGGTTTCGGAGTCAGCCCTGCGCAAAAGCCTTAAGACCTCCCCTGAAAGAGTGGGGTCCTCACCCGCTTTTTCTTATTCCGAACGAAGCCTGGTGGAATTCGTGATCCATTTTCCACAATATTTTCTGGAGCTCTGGGAGGCGGGGCTTCCGGAGGTCCTGAAAGACAAAAGGCTCCTTGCTCTTCTCAAGGCCCTTAAAAATTCAAAATTTTCAGCCGCCTCTCCTTCAGACCTCACTCTTGAAGACCTTGAGCTTCAGTCCCTTTGGAGTGAAATTCTTCTCACACCTCCGCCCTTTAAGGATTATCCCCCGGAGAGGGTAGCAGTAGAAATCAAAAGCTGGCTCTTACGGCGAAGGGCCAAGACACGACTTGAAAGCCTTCTTAAGGCTATCAAGGAAGCCGAGGCCTCTGGCAGAGAAGAAGAGGCCCTGCGGCTTCTTGAAGAATATCAACAGCTTCGTTTGCAGGTTTAAAAAATCAATAAAGGGAGGGGTTTATGGGAGACCTCACCAAAGAACTGGCCGGCCTTGGGGGTTTTGAGGAGGGGCGTCGGGTAAAAAGTCTTTCTATTATCAGACCTCTGGCTACCCAGCTTGAAGAAGTGGCGGACCTGGTGGAGAATCTGGACGTTAAAGTCGCACCAGAAGATAGTCCCTCTGAGGATCTCTCCGAGGAGGTCATTGAGGAGATCTCACGCTCTGATCCCGTAAAGATCTATCTCAAAGAGATGGGGCAGGCACGCCTTCTTTCCCGTGAGGAAGAAGTAGAGGTAGCCAGGGTGATTGAGGAGGGAGAGCACCAGGCCCTGCGGGCGGCCATCAAGGCTCGGGGTACGGTGGAAGAAATTTTAAGTGTGTGTGAGGAATTTTTTGCCGGCCGGATAAAGGCCCGTGAGATCGTGCGGGATCTTGACGATTGTTTTACCGACGAAGAAGAGGCCATTGAGGAGAGGAATCAGGGTCTTAAGGGTCTTTTGCTTGAAATCAGAAGCCTTGCGCGAGAACTTCTGGCCCTGGAGAGGGAAGTCCAGAAGCTTGAGGAAAAAAAGGCCCGTTTACGGCTGCGTCAGAGGATGAATAAGCTCCGGGAGGAGATTCTTTCCCGTCTCCTGCAGGTACGTCTTGACAAGCGTTGTCTGGAGCGTCTTACGGCACCCGTCCTCAAGGCCTTCGAGGAGATTCGTAAGGCTTATCAGGAGATTGAAGCCTGTAGCAGAGACTCCGGACATTCTCTCCCCCGTCTTACAGCCTATTTCTCCCGCACCAATGGTCATTTTTCCGAAATAGAAAAGGCGGCGGAGAAACTCGGCCTGAGTATCGATCAATTTTTAAATCTCAGGGCCCGCTACCTTCTGGCCAAAAAGGCCTTGAGAGAAGCGGAAGAGAAGGCGGGCATTCCGGCAAAGAAGCTTGAAAGTGTGGCCAAAGACGTGGAGATAGGGCTTTTTAGGGCCCGACGGGCCAAAGAGGAACTCGTGAAGGCCAATTTGAGGCTGGTGGTCTCCATTGCCAAAAAATATACCGGCCGGGGCCTTCAGTTTCTTGACCTCATTCAGGAAGGCAATATTGGTCTCATGAAGGCCGTTGAAAAATTTGATTACCGGCGAGGATATAAGTTCAGCACCTACGCTACCTGGTGGATCCGCCAGGCTATCACCCGAGCCATAGCGGATCAGGCCCGCACCATCCGGATCCCGGTTCACATGATTGAGACCATCAATAAGCTGGTGAGAGTTTCTCTTCAGATTTACCAGGAGACCGGGCAGGAACCCACTCCGGAGGAGATTGCAGCCCGGATGGATCTTCCGGTGGAGAAGGTGCGAAAGATCTTAAAGATCGCTAAAGAGCCCATTTCTCTTGAAACTCCGGTGGGTGAGGATGAAGATTCTCATCTGGGAGATTTCATTGAAGATCCGAGAGTTCCGGCCCCGGATCAGGTGGCAGTTTCTCTCAGTCTGGTAGAACAGACCCGCCGGGTGCTTGCTACCCTTACACCTCGCGAAGAAAAAGTCTTGCGCATGCGATTTGGGATTGGAGAGCGAGGAGAGCACACCCTGGAAGAGGTAGGACGGGAGTTCAAAGTTACCCGAGAACGCATTCGCCAGATAGAAGCCAAGGCCCTGCGGAAGCTGCGTCATCCCAGCCGAAGCCGAAAACTCCGCTGTTTTATAAAATAGTTACGCCTTTGAAAAGGCGGGTTTTTTCCCGCCTTTTCTTTTTGGACAAAATTCTACTTACTTGGTAGAGAAAGGAGTATTATAGATGAAATTTTGGGTTTATTTTCTTTACTTTTGGTTCTTCGCTTTTCCTGTCTGGGCCAATGGGGGCGAAAAAATTGATTTTAGTCTTTTGAGCGGGTTGTCACTCTTGATACTTCTTTTTGCCACGGCAGGGGCAGGTTTTGCCATGTTAAGGGGTAAAGTTAGCCGCCAAAAACACCATTTGTTAGCTTACATTACCCTTTTTTTGGCCCTTATTCATGGAATATACAACCTGTTTTTTCATTAACTTGTACCAAAAACGAAGATTCATCGATCGTTATAAGTGTTGACAAAAGAGTGTGTGAGGCTACATTTTTAAAATGCCGATAAAAAGAAAGAACGTGGGCCCATAGCTCAGCTGGTTAGAGCCACCGGCTCATAACCGGTAGGTCCCTGGTTCGAGTCCAGGTGGGCCCACCAATTAAGGTGTAAGCACAGGCTTGCACCTTTTATTTTTGCCTAAAAATGACGGTTACCGTAACCGATATTATTGATGCTCTTGAAAACTGGGCCCCTTCTTCACTGGCTGAAAGCTGGGATAACGTTGGTCTTCAGGTAGGTTCTCCTCAAAAAGAGGTCAAACGCCTGGCGCTTTGCCTGGATCTTACCAGAGAAACTCTGGATCAGGCCCTCTCTTTTAAAGCCGATTGTATCGTTACCCACCATCCGCTGTTTTTTAAGCCTTTAAAAGCTCTTTCCTTTGATTCCTGGCAGGCCCTGCTGGCTACAGAATTGATCAGGCACGAGATTGCACTGGTAGCGGCCCATACCAACCTTGATGCTGCTTTTTCAGGGGTGAGTGAAGTTCTGGCCCGTGAGCTGCACCTTCAAATAGAAAAGGCCCTTTTACCTTCAGCAGGGGTCGATCTCTTTCGTATTTCAGTCTATGTGCCCAAGGGTTACGAAGAAAAAATCCGAAAAATACTTCTCGAAAGCGAAGCGGCGGTGCGAGGGGCTTACCGGGCCTGTAGTTTTGTAGTGGAAGGACAGGGAAGTTTTTATCCCTCTTCTCAAGCAAAGCCTTTTACTGGTGAACCGGAAAGATTAAATCTCGTAGCAGAAACCAAGCTTGAGTTTCTGGCCCCGGCCTTTGCCCTTTCCAAACTTTTGGCTACTATCAAAGAGGTTCATCCTTATGAGGAGCCGGCGATTGACATTATTCCCCTCAAGGGGAGAGATACCCGTTTGGGCCTGGGGCGGGTGGGGGAGCTTCCCCTCCCTTATACCCTTCTTGACCTGGCCAAAAAAGTGGGCGAAATCCTAAAGACCCAGGAGGTCTTCCTGGTGGGAGAGGCTCAGAAGCTGGTGAAAAGAGTAGCCCTCTGTGCTGGTTCAGGAGGGGATCTTTTGAAAGAGGCTTTGAAAGCCCGTGCCGAGGTCTTTATTACGGCGGAAATCAAATATCACCAGGCCCAGGAGGCGAAGGCCCGGGGCCTGGCCCTGATAAGTGTAGGGCATTTCGAATCTGAAAGGATCATCGTCCTCGAGATGGCCCGATACTTTGAAAATTGGGCAAAAAAGAGAGGTTGTGATCTTCAGATTAGTGTCTTAGAGGAAAGGTCGCCCTTTCAGAGGGTATTTTAGAGAGGAGGTCAAGAGTGCGGGAGGAAATGATAAATCTTATCAAATTGCAGGAGATAGATCTCAAGATCCTGGCTATAGATAAGGCCAAGGAGGAGTTTCCAGAGTCTTTGAAAAAAGCAGAGGAAGCCCTGACCCAAAAGAAGGAAGAATATCAGGCCCTTGAGAACGAGATCGAAGAGATCCAGTTTAAGAGACGTAAATTTGAAGAGGAGCTCGAGCAGGAATACCAGCGTCTTAAGAAGAGTCAGACCCGGCTAATGGAAGTAAAAGCCCAGCGTGAATATCAGGCCCTTTTAAAGGAGATCGAAGAGATCAAGAAGGCCAATAAACAGCGGGAAGAAGAGCTTCTCCAAATGATGGAGCGGATTGAGGCCCTTCAGAAAGATAAAGAAAAACTCGCTCAAGAGATCCAGGAACTGGAGAAAAAAGTGGCAGAGGAAAGGGCCAAATACGAGGCCAGACGAGCTGAACTTGATAAAGAGCGGGAAAGTATCTGGCAGGAGCGGGAAGAAATAGCGGCCAAAATTCCAGCCAATCTTCTCAAGAGATACGAATTTGTAAAAAGTCGTCGCAATGGGGTGGCCGTAGTGCCCGTTAACAATGCCGTTTGTGATGGCTGTCACATGAATATTCCCCCGCAGCTTTACAACGAACTCCAGCGGGACGACAAGGTTTACGAGTGTCCCATCTGTCAGCGCATCATCTTTTTTAAAAAGGCCTACGCCGAACTTTTGCCTCCTGAAGAGGCGGATTCTTCGGATAATTCTTCCTAGAAATTTTTTCTCGGGAGCATTAAATTTTTGCAAGGAGGTCGGTCGGCGGTCGCCGGAGGCTTGGGGCCTTCGGAGGAAAGTCCGAGCTCCGCAGGGCAGGGCGCCGGGTAACGCCCGGAGGGGGTAACCTCTGGAAAGTGCCACAGAAAACAGACCGCCTCGGGTTTGACACCCGGGGTAAGGGTGAAAAGGTGGGGTAAGAGCCCACCGCCTCTCCTGGCAACAGGAGAGGGCACGGTAAACCCCGCCCGGAGAAAGGCCATGTAGGGGAGCGCTTGAGGGTGGCCCGCCCGAAGCTCCCGGGTAGGCCGCTAGAGCGGTTGGGTAACCAACCGCCTAGAGGAATGACCGCCACCCCGAAAGGGGGACAGAACTCGGCTTATGACCGGCCTCCTCCTTTTTCTGCCCTGGCAAAGTCTCAAAGAGTATTCCCGGACGCCACTCCTTTCTTTTCCGCGAAGAGAGATCCCAGGGGGAGCAGTTTTCAAAGGGGAAATCGGGATTCTTACAGCCACAAATATGTATCTTTAAGCCCAATTCTTCAGCAATCTGGCGGAAAATCCGGTAGCCTTTTTCGCGCCAATCCCGCCGGGCGAGTTTGGTGGTGGCAGAAGTGATCACCCGGCTCCAGGGCATACCCTGGTAAGCCTTCATGATGGAAAGAAATGTCTTTGGGGGTAATTCTTTTTGTAGCTGCCGGATTACCCCGGGCCTTAAAACCAGATAACTTACGGAGACTTCTTCTACACCGGCGGTCTTTACCTGCCGCAAAAGCTTGAAGACCTCTTCCGGCCTGTCCGTTATTCCGGGAATGACCGGATCTATCCTCACCGCGGGTTTAAGGCCGAGCAGGCTCGCACGTTCCATCTGGCGCAGGCGTAAATAAGGATTGGCAGTGCGGGGTTCAAAGAGCCGGTGATAGGTGAGAGAGAAGCTTACCAGCCCGAAACGGGCCCTCACGGATTCAGAATAGTAAGAGAAAAGTTCCCAGAATTCCTTGCTCAGGCGGCCTTTGGTCAGAAAAGAGACTCCTACCCCCTCTTCAAGTAAGATTTTAAGGCAGGAATAAGTGATCTTTAAAACTTCGGGATGGGGTTGGAAAAGATCGCTGGCGGTGGAAAAGGTAACCACTGCAGGCATCCTCCCCCTTCTTCTGAGCCCTTTTAGCTCTTCTTGCAATTTGGCGGGAAGATTCTCATAAAGTTCAACGCCATAAGAGGGCGTTTCAGGAAAAGTCCTGGCGTAACAATAGGCACATCGGTGAAGGCACCCCCTGGTAACGTTTATAGTCGGAACATCCTTGAGGCAGCCGAAGGCCGGGCTTTTAAGGATTCGGCTCTTACGAAAAACTTTTTTGACAGCTTTCATGCAGGCTCGTTATGCTAAGGCATGTTTTGGAAGGTAACATTTCCTACCTCTAAGGTAACCACCTGGATATTTTTACCCCCCCTGGTGGCCTTTTTACTGGCTTATTTCGGAGCCATGGCAGGAGTTACGGGGGCCTTTCTGCTTCTTCCCTTCCAGATGAGTCTTCTTCATTATACCTCCCCCGGTGTTTCAGCCACCAATTTTTTATACAACCTTTTTGCTATTCCCGGGACTGTATGGCGTTATGCCCGTGAGGGGCGTCTTAATTGGCCCCTGGCGCTCTCAATCTCTCTGGGAAGTATGCCCGGAATTGGGCTCGGTTATTTCGTGCGGGTGAAGTATCTGGCTGATCCGAAAAGTTTCAAACCCTTTGCCGGCTTGGTGTTGCTTTACCTGGCGGTAAGGATCGGAAAGGATCTCAAGCGCGGGGTGAAAAAACCTCCACCCCTTAAGGCCCGCGTAAAAACCCTTTCTTTCTCATGGCTTAAGGCCTCTTTTGAATTCGCCGGTAGGGTCTATTCCTTCTCTCCCTGGAAGGTAGGGCTTCTTTCCTTCGTGGTGGGTATGGCCGGGGGGGCCTACGGTATCGGAGGGGGAGCCATCCTTTCTCCTTATTGTGTGAGTGTCTTAAAGCTTCCGGTACACGCCGTGGCAGGGGCCTCTCTTTTCGGCACCTTCGTCTGTTCGGTGGCCGGGGTAATCTTCTATTCTCTGGGCTGGGCTTCTCATGGTCTTGTCACCAGGCCGGACTTCTGGCTGGGAGCAGCTTTTGGCCTGGGAGGACTTCTGGGAGGTTATCTGGGTGCCCGGACCCAGAAATTCGTCCCGGAAAAACCCATAAAATGGGGGCTTTTCCTGGTCGTGTTGCTGGTTTCCCTGCGTTACATTTCTGCTCTTTTCCAATGAAAAACTAATTTAAAAAATTTTTAGATTAACTCTTCAAGAAATCCCTTTTCCATGTTAAGAAGAAAGAGCCTGTTTTTTTAAGAGCCTGGGAAAAGGCTTTTTTAACGCTTTTTTAGGAGGTGTTTTATGGCGAAGTGGAATCCGGAAAGAAGGCTTTTAGATCACGAGCACACCAAATTCTGGCAACATCGTCTGCAGGACGTAGAAGAACCCAATTTGATGAAAGAGATTTTCCCTTATGATGACGTGCCGCTGGTGGATTTTGACCACAAATATGTAATGCCCATGCCGGCCAAGGAATACTGGATCACTGATACTACTTTTCGCGATGGCCAGCAGGCAAGACCCCCTTATACGGTGGAGCAAATTGTTACCCTTTTTGATTTCCTCCACAAGCTTGGTGGCCCCAACGGGGTAATCCGCCAGGCAGAGTTTTTCCTCTACACCAAAAAAGACAAAGAAGCCGTTGAGAAGTGTCTTGAGAGGGGCTACCAGTTCCCGGAAGTCACGGGCTGGATTCGGGCCAAGGCCGAAGACCTGAAACTTGTTAAGGAAATGGGGCTTCGGGAGACCGGTATCCTTACTTCCTGTTCGGACTATCATATCTTTCTTAAGCTCAAAAAAGATCGTCGCCAGGCCTTAAATGATTACCTGGCCATTGTGAAGGCTGCTCTGGAGCTGGGAGTTGTCCCCCGTTGCCATTTTGAAGATGTTACCAGGGCCGATATCTTCGGTTTCGTGGTCCCCTTTGCCATCGAACTTATGAAATTGCGGGAAGAAAGCGGGATAGATATTAAAATCCGCCTTTGTGACACCCTGGGGGTGGGGGTTCCCTATCCAGGGGCAGCCCTGCCACGCAGTGTGCCCAAGCTGGTGAGAGTCCTTATCGAAGAAGCAGGTGTGCCTGGGGAGCTTCTTGAATGGCACGGCCACAACGATTTTTATAAAGCTGTCATCAATGCCACTACTGCCTGGCTTTACGGCTGTGCCGCGGTAAATTGCACCCTTCTCGGGTATGGGGAACGCACCGGAAATACTCCGCTTGAGGCCATGATCTTTGAATACATTTCTCTCCGGGGGACCCACAACGGCGTTGATACCACCATTATTACGGACATTGCCGATTATTATCGCAAAGAGCTGGGAGATAAAATTCCGGCCAACCAGCCTTTTGTAGGTTCGGAATTTAACGCCACCAAGGCCGGTATCCACATTGATGGCCTGCTAAAAAATGAAGAAATTTACAACCCCTTCAACACCCTTAAGCTTCTTAAGCGCCCCATCGGGATCATCATTACCGATAAAAGTGGAACCGCAGGAATCGCTTACTGGATCAACACCCACTTTGGTCTTGAGGGCGATAAACGGGTTGATAAGCGTCATCCCGGGGTGGCCAAGATTTATAAACAAATCATCAAACAATACGAAGCCGGCCGCATTACCCCCATTTCTAACGAAGAGATGATGCATCTCGTAAGACGCTATATCCCCGAACTTTTTGTCTCAGAACTTGACCGGATGAAGGAGAAGGCCTCCAAACTCCTGGTAGAACTGGTAGAAAATCTCGTCGAACGTCCTGAGATCCGTTCCATGGATCCTGAAAAGATTGTCCCGGTGTTAAGGGAGGTGCTTGAGGAACATCCTTATATTCAGTTCATTTATGTGATTAACCAGGAAGGCAAGCGCATCACACCCTTGGTAACCCATCTGGAAGATAAGGCCCGTTACGAACACCTCCTAAAGGACGAAGATTATTCTGACCGGCCCTGGTTTATCATGCCTTTTAAGACGGGTAAGGTCCACGTTACGGATTTTTATAGCTCCAAGGTTACCGGGGCCCTTTGTCTTACGGTTTCAGCCCCCATTCGGAACGACTACGAAGAAATTGTGGGTATTCTCGGTATGGATATCCGTTTCCAGGATCTCCTGAAGATGGAAGACGAAGAAGAGGAGCAGGATTAAAGAAAGGGGCGCAAGCCCCCCTTTTTTTATTGCGGATAAAATTTGTATTCCCAGGGCAGGAGTTCCTGATCTTCGTTGACAGAGACCTCAAAACCAAATTTTTCTTCGATTTCTTCCAGGAATTCGATTTCTTCTCCGGTGAGGACCTCAGCGAGATGGGGATGGACTTTGATAATCACGGTTTTCCCTTTGACATGGGGGCCCATTTTTTCAAGGCGCCTTAAAATTTCATAGCAAATTGTTCTTCGGCTACGGGTGTAGCCGTCTCCGTGACAGAAGGGACAGGGCTCAAGGAGGACGTCGTAGAGGCTTTCTCTCCGCCTTTCACGGGTCATTTCTATGATTCCAAATTCTGACATGGGGCGCACGTTGGTCTTGGCCCGGTCTCTGGCGAGATATTTTTTGAGGGCTTCGTAAACTTTTTGGCGGCTTTCGGCCTTTTGCATATCAATGAAGTCGATGATGATAAGGCCTCCGATGTTTCGTAGGCGAAGCTGGTAGGCGATTTCCTTGGCGGCTTCAAGGTTGGTCCTGAGGACGGTTTCCTCAAGATCTGCTTCTCCCACGTAACGACCGGTGTTTACATCTATCGCGGTAAAGGCCTCACAGGGTTCAATTACAATAAAGCCTCCGGATTTGAGCCAGACCTTACGGGAAAGCAGGCGCCGGAAATCAATTTCTATGCCGTAAGCCTCAAAAAGGCCTGGAGGACCTTCGTGAAGTTTGATGCAACCCTTGAGATGGGGGGCCAGATAATCCATATAAGAGAGAATTTTTTCATAGACCTGACGGTTATCCACCACCAGAGAGGAGACCTCTTTTACCAGGAGGTCCCTTACGGCCCGCAGGCTGATATCGACCTCTTCGTAAATCAGGGCCGGAGCCGGGACTTTTTCGGCCCTTTTTTTGATGTCTTCCCAGAGAGAAAGAAGAAAATCGATCTCGGCCTTTAATTCTTCTTCCGAAGCCTCACTGGTCACCGTCCGGATAATCCAGCCCGTGCCAGGAGGGCGCAATCTTTCGAGCTTTTCTTTGAGTCTTTGTCTTTCTTCCTCTTCTATGATCTTGCGTGAGACGCCGATATGGCTCATGGTAGGAAGGAAAACGAGATAGCGCCCGGGGAGAGTGATATTGGTAGTAAGGCGAGCTCCTTTGTTACCCACAGGCTCCCTCACCACCTGCACGAGAATTTCCTGCCCTGGTTTCAGGAGATCTTCAATAGAGGAGTGACGTAAATTCTTCTCCGCGATTTCTTCTCCGAAGAGGTCGTCGGCCTCGATCAAACGGGGGCAGATGTCTCCGCCGTAAAGAAAAGCGGTGCGGGAAAGACCAATCTCTACGAAAGCGGCCTTCATCCCCGGAAGGACCCTTACCACCCGCCCTTTATAGATATTTCCCACAAAGCCCCGCTCGCGGGCACGCTCCAGATAGAATTCGGCAAGCTGGCCATTTTCGAGAAGGGCCACACGGGTCTCGTAAGGGGCATAATTGATAAGGAGCTCTGACATCTCTTAAACTACTCCAGTTGCGCGACAAATCTCTTCACGAGATCTATCATTCTTCCTTCCGCCTTCTGGGCATTGGCAATTACTTCCTCCAGCAAAATGGGCTGAAAATTGTCGGGATCGTTCACATTGGCGATCACAGAGATTCCGAGGACCTCAAGTCCGGCGTGTTTGGCTACAATGACCTCCGGCACCGTGGACATTCCCACGGCATCCGCACCTATAAGGCGCAAAAAGCGGGTTTCCGCCGGGGTCTCAAGACTCGGCCCGGAAACAGCCACATAGACCCCTTCCCTCAAATATGGGGGGGAGCCGCTGGCTTCTTTAGCTAGCTGACGGAGCCTCCTGCTGTAGGCTTCTGAAAGATCCGGAAAACGAGGCCCCCATTCTTCTATATTGGGGCCTCTTAAAGGATTTTCCGGAATGAGATTTATATGGTCGGCAATAAGCATAAGATCTCCGGGCTGATAGGAAAGGTTAAGCCCCCCGGCCGCGTTGGAAATAATAAGTATTCTGGCCCCGAGAAGGGCCATCACCCGGATCGGAAAGGTCACTTCCCTGGTAGAATAACCCTCGTAATAGTGAAACCGTCCCTGGAAAGCAGCCACCCTTTTTCCTGCCAATCTTCCGATTACCAATCTTCCCTGATGGCTTTCCACCGTGGAGCGGGGGAAGTGAGGGATTGTTTCGTAAGGGAAGATCTCTTCGATTTCTATTTCTTCGGCTGCTCCTGAAAGGCCTGTTCCCAGGATTATAACAATTTCGGGAGATTTTTTGATCTTGGAGGCCAAAAAATCCCTGGCTTTTTCTACCATTTGCCGATAATCTGATAAAGAAAAGAAGCATTGTTCTTTAGGCATAGTTTTCACCTTGCACAAGGATATTAAATGCCATTATAATTGCTCCAAATTTCAGGGGTATCTGGGGCGTGGCACACCACCTTTCAGCCAACAAAGAAGAAGGGCCACTCAAAAACATTGTGGGCCGCAGTCTTGTCATCCAGCGCATCAAAGATCTCATCCTCCAGGTCGCTGATACGGATCTTAGCGTTGTTATATATGGTGAAAGCGGTGTCGGCAAGGAGGTAGTGGCCCGCACCCTTTATGCCTGTTCTCACCGGGCCAGGGGCCCTTTTGTAAAGGTCAATTGCGCTGCTATCCCCGGGGATCTTCTGGAATCAGAGCTTTTCGGTTACGAACGGGGGGCTTTCACCGGGGCTGACAGACCAAAGCCTGGAAAATTTGAGATTGCTAACGGTGGCGTGATCTTCCTGGATGAAATCGGAGACATGCCGCTTACTTTACAGTCCAAAATGCTTCAGGTCCTTCAGGATCAGGAATTCTGCCGTTTAGGTGGCCATCAGGAGATAAAAGTTGATGTCTGGATTATTTCTGCTACCAACCAGGATCTCGAAAAGGCCGTCGAGGAAGGCAGGTTCCGCCAGGATCTTTATTATCGGTTAGGGGTCATAAAAATTTATGTTCCCCCTCTACGAGAACGCAAAGAAGATATTCCCCTTCTTTGTGATTATTTTGCCCGTCTCTATTCCCGCAAATATAACGTTTCGGATTTTGAAGTTCCCCGGTATCTAGTGGATCTCTTCATGAAGTATCACTGGCCCGGTAACGTGCGGGAACTCGAAAATTACATTAAACGTCTGGTGGTCTTGGGAGATTTTGAAGAGGTAGAAAGAGAAATTTTGAGCTTTTCAAAGGCCTTATTTCCTCCCAAGCCCTCTTACCCTGTCGAAGATGAATTTCTCCGCAAGATAGCTATTGAATTGGCCCGGGCAGAAGAGGGACATCTGGCCCTTAAAGAAGTTAAAAAGCGCGTCGTGGCCCTGGTGGAAAAAAAGATCATTGATATCGTCCTCAAACAGACCGAAGGAAATAAACGCCAGGCAGCCGATATTCTGGGGATTTCTTATAAAGCCCTCCTCTACAAGATCCGAGAATTTGAAGAGATGGAAATTTAAAAATCGGGGTGTGAAATGGCTCTCTTTCTGGTGACCGGTGGAGCGGGTTTTATCGGCTCAAATATCTGTGAATATCTCCTCAAGGAAGGGAAAAGGGTGCGGGTGCTTGATAATTTTGTAAACTCTTCCCGAAAAAATCTGGCCTTCCTGGAAAAAATTCCTGCACCCCGTGGAAGATTGGAATTGATCGAAGGAGATATTCGTGATTTTGAAACCTGCATTGCGGCCTGTAAAGGAGTAGATTTTGTCCTCCACCAGGCGGCACTTGCTTCGGTTCCAGGTTCGGTGGAAGATCCTGCTACCTACCACGAGGTAAATGCCACCGGCACCCTGAATATGTTGCAGGCTGCCAAAGAAGCCGGGGTGAAAAGATTCGTTTATGCCGGCTCTTCTTCTGCCTACGGTGACGAAGGAGAAGATGAACCTCGTCCCAAAACCGAAGATCTCCCACCGCGTCCGCTTTCTCCCTATGCCGTTTCAAAGCTTGCCGGAGAATACTACTGTCAGGTATTTCCTGCCCTTTACGGGCTTGAGACGGTAGTTTTGCGATATTTTAACGTTTTTGGCCCCCGGCAAGATCCCAAATCCCAGTATGCGGCGGTTATTCCCAAATTTATTACGGCCCTTCTTCAGGGAGAAAGACCAACTATTTATGGAGACGGATGGCAGACGCGAGATTTTATCTTTGTGGAGGACGTGGTGCGGGCAAATCTTTTGGCCTGCCTTGCGGGCAAAGAGGCCGTGGGGCAGATAATAAACGTAGCGGGAGGAAGGGCGGTTTCCATAAACGAGCTTTATCAGGTCATTGCTGATCTTCTGGGCTCAGAACTAAAACCTCATTATGTTCCTCCCCGCCCAGGTGATGTAAGACACTCCCTGGCTGATATTTCCAGAGCTCAAAGGCTTTTGGGGCTTCAAAATTTGACCCCTCTTGAAGAGGGGCTAAGAAAGACCATTTCCTGGTATCGTTCTTTTAGCTCTGGGCCTTAGCAAGATTGCGTTTAATGGATTCCTTGAGTTCGGTAAGATCGTAAGACTTTACGATGTAATCGTCCGAGGCCCAGGAGCTTAAATCCTGTTTGAATTCCGGATAGGCTGAACACAGAATAACGGGAAGTCTGGGATTTTTTTCTTTGATAGTCCGCAGGACTTCAAGCCCGTTCATACCGGGCATGTTAATATCAAGGACTACCAGATCAGGGGCTTCTTTTTCCACCAGTTCCAGGGCTTCAGGGCCGCTCATGGCCGAAATAACATCATAGCCCTCCTCTGACAATTCTTCCCGATAGAGGAGGTGGATACTTTCTTCATCATCTACAATAAGTATTTTGGGCTTTTTTTCGGCCATCTTAACCTCCTTCACCAAGTTTAATCTCCCGCAGGAAATGGGCGGCATCTTCCGGAGTGGTGGGGGTGATGTAAAAACCGGTTCCCCATTCGAAGCCGGCAATTTGGGTAAGCTTGGGCAAAAGCTCGAAATGCCAGTGATAATGTTCGAGATACGGTTCCCTAAGGGGAGCTGTATGCAAAACGAAATTATAGGGACAACGCGGGATGGCTGCCTGCAAACGTTTTAAAACTTCGGAGAAGATTTCTGCCAGGGCCTGGAATTGAGCCTCGTCAATAGCGCGAAAATCCGAGTGGTGACGCTTGGGAATAATCCAGGTTTCAAAAGGCTGCCTGGGAGCAAAGGCACAGATGGCCACAAATTCGTGATTTTCACACACCACCCGGGCCCCGGTTTGTAGTTCCTGGCGGATGATGTCACAGAAGATACAGCGCTCTTTGTAATCGTAATAAAGCTTGGTGCCCTTAAGTTCTTGTGAAACCAGAAGGGGCACGATGGGAAGGGCAATGAGCTGGGAATGAGAGTGCTCCAGAGAAGCCCCAGCGGCCCGTCCCTGATTCTTAAAGATGATTACGTAACGGAAGCGAGGGTCTCGAGAAAGGTCCACCATTCGGTCCCGATAGGCCCAAAATACCTGCACCAGCCGATCAAGGGGCATCTCCGGAAGGGTTTCATGATGATTCGGAGTCTCAATAATCACTTCGTGGGCCCCGATCCCGTTCATTTTGTCGTAAATTCCCTCGCCTTCTTTCCAGAGATCACCTTCGATTCTCAGGGCGGGAAATTTGTTGGGCACCACGCGCAAGGTCCAGCCGGGACTGTTGGGCGGGGCCTCAGGGGGGCGGCCATAGGCCAGAACTTCCGGGGGAGTGGTATATTCGTGCCCCGGGCACAAGGGGCAAAACCCCCCTTTCACCTTCTCCTCCGGGACTACAAAATCATGGGGCCTTTTCCCCCTTTCTTTGGCGATGATTACCCATCTGCCCACGATGGGGTCTCTTCTTAACTCCGGCATAGAGCCTCCTTCAGACCTGCCACATCACTTGTTCAAAGTTTTCATCAGGCACCGTAAAAACCAAACAACCACTCCTTGGGATGCGTTCTCTTAAAAGGCCATTTTCCCAGATCTCCACACACAAATATATCTTTTCTCCTACTACAAATCCCAGATTTTCAAAGGGGATAGCAAGTTCAAGAATTTGAGAAAAGGCAATTTTTCCGGCCTGAAGGCCGTAGAGGTTATAGGGCCCCTTTTGTAATTTTAAGGTCTTTTGGATTTCGCGGGCTCTAGGTTTGAAGCTCACATTCACCTGGTGTTTGGCTCCGGACAAAATAACTTTGATGGTGGTTTCCTCTGAGAGATGTTCCAGAATTTCTCTTCGGAAATCAAGTCGAAGGTAAAAATTTTGGAGGTCAAAACCGAAATAAAGGTCCTCAAGGAGGCTCTTGCCCACATACATGGCCTCGCCCAGGACAGTAGGGCTGTATTTACCTGCTCCGGCCCATTCGAAGAAAAAACTCTCCTGGCCATCGATTTCCGGCGTGATAAAAGCGGTGGGAACCTCGAGAGGTTCTATCGGACGCGGGCGTCTGATTGGCAAAGAGAGGTCAGGCAGGGGTTCCTTCCCTAAGGCCTTGAATACCTGACGGAGATGTCCCCGGAAGAGACGGTCAAATTCCTGATCAAAAAGACTTGAGAAGTGTTCCCCAAACCACCAGAACCAGTCGCTTCCTTCAGCTGCCATGAGGGCGGTTCGAGCCTCATCAGGAACCTCTTCAAGGGATGGCAAGAGGCGGCGTGTGCGTCCCAAAAGCTCCCAGGCCCGGTTTTCTTCTTCGTGCCCGATCCAGATATCAAAGTTGGCGTTTATCCAAGAGCCCGTATAAAGGTTGGGGATTTCTTCTTTCGGCGGGAAACGCGAAAGATATTCCCCCACAGTTAGAAGCTCGACTTCCGGATCCCGGCAGGCTTCCTCAAAAAACCGGGAAAGAAATCCCTTTCCGCCATCCTGATAGTATTCCCAGGGGTTTTCTCCGTCCAGGATAAGGGTAAGAAAAGGTTCTTCGAGACCTGATTCCTGGGCCAGTTTTTTGGCGGTCTGGAAAAGGTCTCGCACCGCCTCTTCGGGGCTCAGATGACGATAGACGAAGCCGATGCGGTCGGAAAGTTCATGGTGACGAAAGACCGCCGCTATTCGATGACCTTCATGAGAGAGAAAATAGGGCTTAAGAAGGACTTCAGGGCCTCTTTTTCCGATGGACCGGTAAAGAATCTCTTCGTCTGAGGCCAGCCAGGAAAACCCGGCCCTTGAAGCCAGGGGAATTAGTTCCGGGCAGACCGAACCTTCTGAAGGCCAGAGGCCTCTCAGGGCCTGGCCCATGATCTCTTCGCAAAAATTTCTTCCGGAAAGGAGCTGAAGGAAAGCGTCTTCAGGATAACTAAAACGGGGAGGCAGGGGGGCTTCAGGAAGATTGCGGCGGGCAAAATCGGTATCGATAAGTAAAGGGAGAATGGGGTGATAGAAGGCCGAAGTGGAAATCTCTATCTGCCCCGCCTCGGAAAGCCTCCGATAAAGAGGGACAATTTTTTTGACGATTTCAAGGTGTAGCTCCAGAAGAGATCTCTTTTCTTCTTCGGTGAAATGACGCCCCTTGGCCTTTAATTCTTTGATGAGAGGTTCGTCCTGATGGGCGAAACCCACCCAGGCCAGATTGAACCAGACCTGAAGGTCGAGAAAGTCCTGAGGCTTAAACTTTTCCCTTACCCGGGAAAGATCAAGTTTTTCTTCCGTGCCCCGGAGGCGTAAGAGTTCATGATAGCGTGGATGGGGAAAGATAAGGGTCTCCCAGTGACAGCTGAAAAAATTACGGAGCAGGAATTCCTGTTCCTCAGGGGAGAGATCCCGGGCCGGTTTTTCAGAAAGGATGAAAAAGAAATCCCGCCCCCCTTCCTCATAGAAACGAAGTTGTTTAAGGAGGCTTGGGACAAGATTAAAATTGCTTCTGGCCTCGGGGTATTTCTCAAGGAGAGAAGGCAGATCAAAATAAGCCTTAACCGCGTGGAGACGGACCCAGGGAAGGGAGAGCCAGCCCTCCTCCCAATCGTAATAGAAGGGCTGGTGCATATGCCAGAGGATGGCCAGGTTAAGTTTTGCCATCAATCTCCACGGAGTTTTTCCAGCCGTTCCTGCTCTCTTTTACAGTGGATGCAGAGGCTGGCTTCTGGTCTGGCCTCAAGCCTTTTTTCGTCAATATCTTCCCCGCAGGCCTCACAAATTCCGTAAGAGCCCTCTTCGATCCGCTTGAGGGCCTGATCAATCTTTTTAATCAATTTGCGTTCTCGGTCCCGTATCCGGAGTTCAAAGCCCCGATCACTCTCAAAGGAGGCCTGATCCGTAGGATCAGGCAGACGTTCAGGGTTATCTACCAGATCTCCTACCGTTTTGAGGGCTTCTTTGATGAGACGCTCTCTTTTTTCCAGGAGTAATTTGCGGAAGTGTTCAAGCTTTTCGGGCTCCATATAACCTCCTACTCAAGGATTATGGTTCCACTTTTCCCACCGGTTTTTTTGACAAGACGAATGTCTGTAATACGAAGTCCTTTGTCTATTCCTTTACACATGTCGTAGATGGTTAGAGCCGCTATGGAAACAGCAGTAAGGGCTTCCATCTCTACGCCGGTCTGGGCCAGAGTTTTGGCCCGTGCTTCGATAAGAAGGGCCTTTTCCTTCTCATCCAGCTCAAAGTGGACTTCCACCTTGGTGAGAGGGAGCGGATGACAGAGAGGGATGAGAGCCGGGGTTTTTTTGGCCGCCATGATCCCGGCTACCCGGGCCACGGCCAAGAGATCTCCTTTGGGAAGATTTTGATCAAGCACCAGCTGAAAGACTTTGGGCCCCAGAAGCACTCGCCCCCTTGCCACAGCTTCCCTGGCCGTGGGCCTTTTTTCGGAAACATCTACCATTACGGCCCGGCCCTTTTGGTCAAGGTGGGTGAAATCCATTAATTTTTGATTCCCTGCCAGATTTTTTTAAAGAAATTTCCCCTTTTTTCCTTCTCGATGGCGGCAAATTCCCGTAAAAGTTCTTCCTGCCTTTTGGTGAGATCCCTGGGGATCTCCACCTTGAAGCGCAGAACAAGATCTCCTCTCTTGCCACCGTTAGGATCAGGGAGCCCCTTCTCTTCCACAGCCAGGGTGTCTCCAGGCTGGATCCCCTTGGGAATTTTCACCTTGATTTCTCCCTCCAGGGTGGGGATTTCAACTTCTCCTCCCAGCATGGCCTCCACCACCGATATCGGCACTTGCAGGTATAGATCTTTACCGCGTCTTTCAAAAATTTCGTGGGGAAGCACATGAACCCGCAGATAAAGATCACCTGGTGGCCCCCCTAAAAGCCCGGCTTCTCCTTCTCCAGAGACTTTTATCACCGCTCCGTCTTCGATACCGGGAGGAATCCGGACTTTTAATTTCTTCTTCTTGAAGACGCGGCCTTTTCCCTGGCAGCGGGAGCAGGGGTCAGAAATAAAAGTCCCCGCTCCGTGGCAGGTGGGACAGGTGGCACTGAGGCGGAAAAAACCTTCCGTGTGGACTACATGGCCCCGCCCTTTACAGGTGGGGCAATACTGGGGCTGTGCTCCAGGGGCCAGCCCACTTCCTCCACAGGCTTCGCAATTCTCATAACGTTCGAGTTCAAGGGTTATCTCCCGCCCGAAATAGACATCCTCAAGGCTTATAGTGACTTCGTAAGAAAGATCAGCTCCCCGGCGAGGCCGTCTCTCAGGCCTTCTCCTGCGGCTGAACCCCCCAAAACCTCCCAAAAATTCCTCAAAAATATCAGAAAAGGCCGAAAAAATGTCCTCTACATCTGTAAAACCGCGGTATCCCTGTTCGTGAAGCCCGGAGTAGCCCTGAGAGTCATAAATGGCCCTCTTCTCCGGATCTGAGAGGACCTCGTAGGCCTCTGAAATTTCCTTAAAACGCTCTTCGGCCTTTTTGTCTCCGGGATGCAGATCCGGGTGGTATTTGCGCGCCAGGCGCCGGTAAGCCTTTTTGATTTCTTCCTGGCTGGCGTGGCGCGGAACCCCTAAAATTTCGTAATAATCCTTCCTGTTCACGACGACTTTTCACCAGAGAGTTTGGCAAGATCCAGAAAATCCCCAAGGGATAGTTCTTCTATTTCCTGGCCAAGCTGGTCAATATTTTCCCAGGTGACCTTTCCAGCCGCTATTTCCCTCAAGGCGCACACTATTTCTTTGTTGTCACATTTTATCAGGGGCTTGGCCCCCTTGCGGAGCTGCTTGATCCGCTGGATGGCGAGATGAATGAGCCGAAAACGGCTCGGTTCGACCCGCAAACAATCTTCTACCGTAACTCGTGCCATGGCTCCCCCCTTTTATTCGATAGCTTCTACGGCCTCAACTTCAGGGACCTCCTTTTTAAGATAGCGCTCAATTCCCATCTTCAAAGTGTAGGTGGACATCGGACAACCCTTACAGGCTCCCTGAAGCCTTACTTTGACGATTCCATCTTCCGTTACCTCTACCAGTTCTACATCTCCTCCATCAGCCTGTAACATGGGGCGCACTTTAGCCAGGGCCTTTTCTACCGCCTCTCGCATGGAAACCTCCCAAAAAGATTTGAAGGCATTTTAATCTTTCTCAAAGCTTGTGCAACCAGGGATGCCATACTAATGTTTAAAACGATCTTAATGTGTGCTAGCGAAAAGCTGGAGGAATATAAATGGAAAAAGAGCTGCCATTATTATCCAAAGAAGATTTAACAAAATTTTTTACACACACAAGTCCTCTTGTAAGACATTGGGCCTGGGAATTTGTTAAAAACTTTAACCCCTTTCCCCCGCAGGAATTGCTCTCCTTTTTCTGGGAAGAAACCGATCCTCTGGTCCTTGGGGGTGCTTTAAACTTTTTCAAGAAAAATTTTTCTTCTCTTTCCCCTGAGGAACAAGAAAAACTTTTCGAAAGATCTTTTGAGCTTCTCAATTCGAAAGAAGGCGATCTTTTGTTTCTAGAAGCTCTAGCTCTTTTGTCCCAAAAAGAAGGCTTTTTTTCATTAATTTCACGTTATGACTGGATAATGGATCGCATACTTCATGAAGAAAAAAATAGTTTCTCCTTACAGAATATTTTGTTGGAATCTTTGACAAGAGAGGTAGATCTTTTAAACGGAAAAGTTGAAGTTTCTTCTGCTTTAAAGGCCTATTATTTAGGAAAATATTTCTGGGAAACGGGAGATTTAAATAGAATAAAAGAAAATATTGGTCTTGTCAAATCAAATTGGAACTCTTTCTTAAAAGGTTTAAGTATAGTCTTCTGGGAAGATGAATACTTTCCAGAAATACTTCCCCTAGACATTCGTTCTATATGGGAGAAAGAACATAAAAACAAAAAGGAACGTCAAATATTAAAAATTTTTATCCAGGAAGAGTTTAAGAAATTAGAAGAAGAAGTTAAAAAAAATTATGGAGAACTCAATTTAAAACGCCACTTAAAAAAAACTCAAAGTCTGGGTTTAATTTTTCGCCTTCTTGAGTTTTTTATTAATTTCTTTCCAAAAAGACCTCAGACAGAAGAACTTGACATTTTAATGCATCTTCTTCTTGTCCTTCTCTGGGGAAAACCTTTATTAGGTATGCCAGAAAATCTCTCTTTCGAAGAAGCTTTGAAACTTTATGCGGATGAAAAACGTCCTATCTTTCCCGAAGATAAACTTTTAAAAGAGCGTCTTCTTTTCTTTTTGAAAGAAAATCCTTCTCTACAAAAAAGGATCGAAAGGAAGTTTCAGGAGATAGTTGATATAGATTCTTATGGTACTGAGAGATTAATAACCCTTATAGACGAGTGTGAAAATAAATTTGTCCCCTTTTTATTAAACATTTTCGAAAATATATTATCAGAAAAAGAAGAAAGTCCTTATATTGAAACTTATTTTGAAAAGAGGACCTATCTTTCAGAAGTGCGCAAAAAGATTTTGGACTTCACGAGCAAATACAAAGCTTATTATCTTTTATTTATTCTTAATACTTTTCCAGCTAAAGACACGGTTTTTTATTTGTCTGAACATTTTGAGGAATTATTAGAAAAGGACATACTCTTTTTACGCGATATAATCGAATATCATCCTGATATATCCTTATGGAATAAAATAAAGGAATATATTCATCCGGAATTGCTACCCTTCAAAAAAATCTTCGTTATTTTTGCCAACATTTTTGAACCTTCTTTCCCGGGCCTAAAAGACCTGGAAGAAAAAGTTTATCAAAATGAAATTCAAAGTCTTAAAAAAGGCCCTTTTTCTTTAGAAAAATTCCAAGATATTTTTATTACTCTTAAGTGTCCTCAATGCAAAAGTTTCTATAGCTTCATTCCTAAAAAAATATTTCTACTAAAGACAAATATAGATCTACCAGAAAAGATAATTTGTCCTAAATGTGGCCTGGAAGATGAATTTATCATTCCTTCTACAGAAATTAAACGGATTCTCTTTTTGGTAGGAGCAAATTCTCTCTTGAAAGAAGAAGATAAAATCCAATTTAATCAGGAAATACTTAAAGTTTCTGAAATAATAATAAAATACAAAGGGAAAATTAAAAATTTTGATTGGTATCGAGATGCTCTTAAATTCTATCGTAAAGTTGTAAAAGAAAATCCATCTGATCCAGAATTAATAAGTGGATATATCCATATACTTCTCTATGGTTTACGCCTTGAAGAAGCAGAAAAGGCATTTCAGTTAATGGAAAAGATTAGCAAAGAAAGTGTAGATTATCTTTTTTTAAAAGGAAATTACTATCGCTTTAAAGAAGAACATCAAAACGCTATTCACTACTACAAAAAAGCCCTAGAAGCAATTTCTCAAGGAAAACCTATTTATAAACTTGAGCCTCAGGATAGACCATCACTTTTAAGATCTCTATATATAGAGATAAAGGAATATGCAAAAAGTAAAGGACTTAAATTTGATCTCAAGGAAGACATGAAATCTTTGCCTCGGAAAAGAAAGGTTGGCCGTAACGATCCTTGCCCCTGCGGAAGTGGTAAGAAATATAAGAAATGCTGTCTTAATAAAGACAGAGAAAGACAGAAAAAAGTGCAGGAATCGGAAACAACAAATGTTGAAAATAGAAGTTTTGATATTTATATAGAATATCTTTTTAAGAAATACGGAAATGAAATTAGAAATATTTTAGAAAAAAACATTACTCCCTTAAAAGAAATTAAAGGCGTTCAAGAAAATATCGAATTTTTACAAAATTTTCTATTGGAATATATTACTTTTTTTGGAAAAACCTCTGAAGATAAAAATTTTTTGCAGGATTTTTTAGATAATAGAGGTTATATACTTTCAGCTAAAGAAAGGGAAATTTTATATTCAGCTCTTAAGGCTTATCCGGGAATTTTTGAAATCCAGGAAACCAATCAAGAAGAAGGAATTTCAATTTGTCAAAATCTTATAACAAAAGATCATCTAAAAATTAAAGACTTTTCTATTGCAAGACAATATTTTCCTGAAGATAATATTTTTATTACAGTTTATCCGTTTAAAGATTATTTCCGTGCCGGAGGCTTTGGTGTAGTTATTCCTCCTTTAAAAAGGAGTCTAATTCTTGAGGAGCTAAGGGCCTTATTTGAATCTTCTGGAGAAAAAGATTTTAGGAGTTTTGCCAGAGAGCACGCCTTTGAAATCTTCTCTAAGGTTCTTAAAATCAGTTATTCTGATCAGGAAATACATATTTTTACCCCGGAAGGAGACGAAGTCCTTTTTGCAAGAGCTCATTATGAACTTCTTTCTTCAGAATTGGAAAAAGATATTGCAGATGCTGGCTTTCAGAAAGGAAATGATCACCAATATCTTCTTCTCGAAAAGGCAGAAGGAAGTTTCTGGAGCATTCCCCAATCTCTGGATTTACCTCCGGGGAGCATTATAATAAAGAGTCTTTACATGGGAGAGTATAAAGAAATCGGAACCATAAAATTCTTACCAGAAAAAAATAGAGTAATCCTTGAAGCTATTTCTCGTCCTCGTCTTAAAAAACTGAGAGAAGCCTTCGAAAGTATAGCTGAAGATAAAGTGCGTTTTCTTGTAGAAGAATTTCTTGATTGGCGTCAAATTAAAAGTAAGGATAAAGCTGAAGAATCAGCTTCTCAATTTTCTCCTGAAGAGGAAAAAGACATTAGATGGCTTGAATATCTGGCCTGGCTGGATACACCGGAACCAGAGCTTGAGGGTAAAACTCCCAGAGAGGCCTGGAAAGATTCCTCTTTAAAAGGTAAAGTGGAAAAGATGCTAAAACGTTTCGAAAAGTTAGAAGATATTTGCAAGAGTGAAGGAAAACCGACTCTGGATATAAAGAAATTACGTTCTTATCTTCCTCAGGAGGTAACAGATGAAAAGTGATGCCGTCAAAAAGGGGCTTGAGCGGGCTCCACATCGTTCTCTTCTTAAAGCGGCAGGGTTTACCAATGAAGAATTGGCCCGCCCTTTGGTGGGAATTGCCAACTCCTTCAATGAGATCATTCCGGGCCATGTCCATCTTCGCCAGATCGTGGAAGCCGTCAAG
>Ga0256833_1000546_pt1 | contig 29024 bp, 32 predicted proteins | sample 356284metaG_FD_190535 | JGI IMG/M metagenome (GOLD analysis project Ga0256833, IMG submission 190535) | Hydrothermal vent microbial communities from Mid Atlantic Ridge, Atlantic Ocean - 356-284 | ecosystem: Environmental > Aquatic > Marine > Hydrothermal vents | place: Atlantic Ocean: Mid... | reverse complement strand
GCACCCCTACACCCGCTGGACTCGAGGGCCCCGGCAACCGCTCTAGCGAGCTCCCAGGTGCCAGGAGGCGCCCAGGGGGCCACGGGGACGGCCTCGCAGTTGCCTAGAGAGTAGGACGCCTCCACCATGGAGGAGACCCTCAGCTCTAGGCCTGCAGATGCAGCCGCCACGGCGGTGGGCGCGTGGGCGTGAACCACGGCGGCGGCCCCCGGGATCCTCCTGTATATCTCAACGTGCATCCTCCACTCACTGCTGGGCCTACCCTCAAGAACCCTGCCATCGAGGTCTATAACGGCCACGTCGCCGGCATCTATGAGGTGCCTAGGCATGCCGCTGGGTGAGATGTAGACAAGGCCCCTCTCCCTATCTACTACACTAACGTTACCCCCACGCAGCGAGACCAAGCCCCTCTCGTAGAGGAGCCTCATCGCCTCAGCTACCAAGGCCCTAGCCTCACTCAAGAGGCCAACACCAGTAGTAGCCCAGAGACTGCCGGGCTCGCTAAAATCGCTGGTGCACATATGAAAGCGATCAGGAAGTTAAAGAGAAAACGAGAAAATAATTGAAAGGCTCGTTTCCGTGGAGGGAGCCGGTCTTGGGCTCGTCACGGGTTTATGGGGCCTCCATGCCAGGCCCCGCCGTGGGGGTGACCGCAGGGGCACTCGCCTGCGTGGGGCCCGTAGCCTGACCCGTGGCCCCTAGCGTGGGGGGCCGGGTGTATTGCTATGAAGGGTGCGTGATCCACCGTTATGCTTGGGAGGTGGCTGCGAACCCTAGCCTCTAGGGTGACGCTTATGACGTGGGTGCCCTCGGCTAGCTTGACTCTAGCGAAGGGGTGCCTGAGGGTGAGGCTCACAGTCTTGTTGCCATCGAATACTAGTTTGACGTGGAAGTAGCTGAACACCCTGGCGTAGTGCTGGGGCCCAACTATGTTGACTACATAGACGCCGGGCTCCGGGAGTGTTATGGTTGCAGTGCCCGTAACGTTGACTGTCTGGTTCTCGTTGAGCGTTCCGAGGTCGAAGTAGACCGGCACCCACGTGATGTTCTCCCCCGTACCGTTTATGTGGAAGCTGAGGAAGCCCAGGGGGCCGCCCACGAACTTAGCGGCGGCTAGGCCCCCCGCGAGTCCCGCGGCGACCATCACAGCGACCAGCAGGCCCCTACCTATAGCCAAGGATCCGCACCGAGTAGCCTTTCGGGGCAGCGCGTAAAAGGATCCTACGCACTATGCGTGAGTAAAGCTTTTAATGGAGTGGGATTGAAAGTATGCAAACGATATGCAAACAATTTAAACTCCTCCCCCCGCGGGCCCGGTGGGGGTGGTATCTCTTGTCGTCCGTGCTACAGAGGATATTAGGGGACATAGTGAGGGTTCCCGGTATAACGGCTGTGTTCGTCGTGAGCAAGGAGGGCTTCGTGGTTGAGAGGGCCTCGACAGGGACGCTCAACATCGACCCAGACGCCCTAGCAGCCATGGTGACGGCCGTGCACGGCGCCGTCACGCAGCTAGGCGGCGAGCTCGAGCTGGGAAAGCCTGAGACCCTAACCCTAGAGTACACCGGCCACTACGTGCTAATCCACGACCTGGGTGAGCACCTTCTCGCCGTGCTCGCCGACAAGTCACAGGCTGTGCTCGGCAGGGTGAGGTACGAGGTACGCAAGCACGCCCCCAGGATAGCGAGCGCCCTCTAGCCTCCCCCGGGAGGCTGGGGGTGAGCGTGGGTGGCGGCTAAGAGGGGTGAGTTCACGTTGTCGGAGAAGATCGAGGTTCCGAGTGGCCTCCTGAACGCTATCATAGCTGGTTACCAGCTAGCGATAAGTAAGACCCTGGGCACTGGAGCTGCAGCCATGACGCAGCTCTTAATCAAGAATATAGGCGACTTCCTAGCTGATATGCTCGAGGACATCGGGGTCAAGGTGGGGGACATCAAGGATCTCAAGAAGGACATACCAGAGGCATTCAAGAAGCTCGGTATAAGCGATAAGGTTGAGGTCGAGGTACCCAGCAATGGAACTAAGGAGGGCGATAAGTACGTGATAAAGATAAGTGACAGCATATTCAAGCCCGTGGCCAAGCTGCTCCACGAGAAAGGCATAGCATACACGCTTAGCCCGGAGTCGTTCATAGCAGCAGCCCTGGTGAGGAGGGCCATAAGGAAGAGCAAGCCCGACGCCCAGGTGAGGATAAAGGTGCACCCCCAGAAGAGCCCCGACGAGCCCCTCGTGATAGAGGTAATCGTGAGGTGAAACCCCGGCCTTGTCATCGAAGCCCGGAGGGGAAGCCGACCCGATCACGAGGGTCGCAGAGTTTTTCTCGCATATAGACGGCGTCGACTTCGCCGTCATTGCATCCCAGGACGGGTTCCCACTATCATTCACCGGGGTTGAGAGGGAGGAGACAGACGAGATCGTGTCACTCGCCATAGACCTAGAGAACGTGAGTAGGAACTACCTCGAGAAGCTCGCCCGGGGAGAGGGCCCGCGTGAGGGCGGGAGAGGCATATTACTGGAGTACGGGGAGGGAAGAGTCATAGACATCTCCCGGGTGAGGGATCTGCTAGTGATAGCTGGCGGCGGGAAACCAGTTATAGACGCCTCGAGGGCCGCTGTGATGTTCCTCTCCGGCAAGACCGTTGAGTGCCCCTACTGCGGAGCCGACTTGACACTAGAGAAAGCTAGGTGCCCGCGGTGCGGTAGGGTAATACCATTCATAGCTGACAGGTGCCCGCACTGCGGAGCCGATGTACGCGTCAAGAAGTGCCCGCACTGCGGACGCCCGGTAACCCACATGGGGGGCAGGGTAGCCCTCAAGAGGCCCCCGATAGCCGCCGCGTTCGCCAGCTCACTCGGCGTGGCGGGCGGCGCCCTAGCCCTGCTGGCGTCATACCTGCTAGGCGCTAGCACGCCCATAACCCTGGCATCCGCCGTGGCAGGCTTCGGCCTGGTCTGGGCGGCATCCTACGCCGCATTCCCCAAGAGGCCGGTGCCACAGGCCACAGCAGGGCTAGAGTAACTAGCTGATATCATAGGTCAGAGCGTGTTTGCATCCTACTGCCTGCTACCCACTATCCTTAACGCTGTTTTGAGTAGATCCTCCGAACCACCCAGCACCTGGGGCTCGACACAGGCGCTTATGATATCCTCTCGATCCTCCTCCACCATTACCGCTCGTACGCAGGGCCTACCGGAGGGGTCGTAGCGCCTCTCCAGGCATAGGTAGCCCCTTGGGAGTGCGAGCACCGCTGCCCCATAGCGAGCTACCAGCGATGCCGTAGCGCCGTCTAGCTCCTCGACTGTGGGTATGGGATCCTCATAGCCGGAGGCAACCATCCTCTCGAGGATCCCTACACATACTCTGAGTGCCTCCACGTCCCCTATCCTCCGGGTCTCAGTAGCCCCAGCTGAGGCTTGAGGCGCCGACTGGAGCGTTGCCTTCACGCCTAGGCCCTTCAAGAGCTCGCTGAGGGCCTCCCTGGGCACGCTAAGGCTTGCCTCGAGCCTCAGGATCCCTGCTCTCCCGGCGTTCAAGGTGAAGTCGTAGAGTATCGCCTCCCTGCTTGACTCGAATACCTCAATGTAGGCATTCAACCTAGAAGGCCGAAGGCAACGCTCCCCAAAGGGCTTAACGAGGGCCTCCAGGCTATTACCTCTAAAGGCTAGGAGGGCGAAGGCGGAGCATGCTGTCCCATGCACTATGGCCTCGAGGGTTAAGTGAGCTAGGAGCCCCCGAGAGCCGTCAAAGCTCTCCCCAAGGCTCACGAGCTTAGAGAGAAGGCCCCCCAAGGCCTCTTCGACATCCTCGAAGCTCTCCATGCCCTCATAGGAGACTAGGTCGAGGAACCTGCTAAACGAGAACGTGAAAGGACTCATACCCGCTCCATCTGCGTGGCCAGCGCCCATGCTCACCTACCCGTGCCCACCGCTGCCACACCGCGCTGGGAGAGCCCACGCCCTAGGGAGCGTATCAGGGAGCGGGGTAAAATCCCCAGGCCCTCCCCTGTACATGCGCCTATAGCCCCTATGACGGGTTTAAATCGGTGCATCCCCCTCAACTCCACGGCTAGGAGGCTAATCCTCGAGGGGCGATATGAAGATCTTCAACTCCTTGTGGGGCCATAGCTGTAGTAGGGTTTTCATACCCCTTATCTCCTCCTCGACTAGTCCTGTAGAGACCCTGTAGAAGGACGTGTCGAAGCCCTCACCAGTTGCGCGTACAACGATTAGTACGCCGTTCCACTTGTCATCAACCGCTAAGCCCGCGAATCCTTTCCCCTCGCGCCTCGAGCGTTCGAGTAGGACTTGGAGTAGGTGGAGGGGGCCTCTGCATGGCTCTGTGCCTTCACAGAGCTTCTCTCCGTGTAGCAGTACTGTTAGGCTCAAGTCTCTGCTCACACCCATGGTGTCCTGAGCCGGGTGTGACAAACTGGGGGATTTTAGTGTTTCTTACGGTTTAGTAAGAACGAATATTTCCATATTACCGTTAAGTTTAATTAATTGTGGGATGAGCTCATCGTGTTCTCTGTTACGCTCCCGGCTACATTCTACCTATGCCTCTCACCCCCTCCCTCCTGGCCCTTATAAGGGCCCACCTCCTCGCCGCTAGCCAGAGTAGTGTTAGGCCTGCCAGCCACGCCACCGTTAGGAGCGCCTCCAAGCGTGGCTCTAGGTATGGTTTGAGGCCCACTGCAGCCATCCTCATAAGCTCTGCGGGGTGACTGTATGGCGTCGCCACGGCGAAGGCCCTGACGGGCCCTGGGAGCCTTGAGACGGGGGCGGCTATCCCCCCCGCTATGAAGAGTAGGAAGTTCATGAAGTCCAGTAGGGGGGCTGGGGCCCGCGTTGCCAGGGATAGGAATGCTATAGTTAGGCTGTAGAGCGTAGCCATAGCCGTGATCGCCGCCAGGCTGCCTGCCAGCAGGAGCAGGTTCTCGACGTGGAGTATGGGGGCCCTTGTTACGTAGGCTATGAAGCCCCCCACTACAGCCGCCGTCCCGAGGCTTACAATGATTGCTGGGAGGGCCCTGAGCGAGAGGAAGAGGCTATGACTGGCCCCGGCAAGCTCGTGCTCCTCGAACACGCCCATGGCTATGTAGAAGCGCGTCCAGTTACCTATAGTCCAGAGGGGCGTGCTCATGAGGTTCCAGGCGAGCACCGCCCAGAAGACCATCGGCGCCACTACACCGTAACTACTGGGGCTCGCGAACGTCAGAGCGCCTAGGACGTATATCGATATCCAGAGCCCGTCAACCAAGGCCCAGTTAGCCATGCTATAGAGGTACCTCGACGTGCGCAGGAGGTGGAGCCACCCCATAACCCTCAACTGCCTCGAGACACTCGAAGCCAGCAGGCACCCCCTCCCCCGGGATCCTCGCCCCCCTAGGAGCGGCGGGGCTCTTAAACGAGGGGTGCTGGCCCCCGGCTGGGTAGCCTGCCCTCTACTATGTAGACCCTGTCGATGCCCGCTAGCTTACATGCTACTACTCTCCAGTTCTTGAGGCCGAGGGCCTCCACTCCAGCCTCTAGGGGCGTGAGGCTTGATAGGGATGCTATCATCAAGCCCCCGGGTGATGCCTCCCCGGCGAGCCTGCCTATCGCTTTGAGGACCCTGAGATCCTCGCCGGCGCACCAGAGCTCGTCGAGCCTGTCGCGGGGCTCGAGGGGCAGGTATGGGGGGTTCGATACGACGACGTCGTATGGGCCTAGCTCGACTACCTCCCGGGGATCGCCCGTGACGCTCACCCTGCCCTGGAGCCCGTTTAGGGCCACGTTAAGCCTAGCCGCAGCCCGACCGGCGGGGCTCGGCTCGTAGCATACAGCCTCCCAACCGTGGAGAGCGGCTACAACGGCTAGCACGCCGCTCCCACAGCCTATGTCGAGGAGCCTCCCAGGGCCCACCTCCATGGAGGCTAGGATGCCCGCCAGCAGGCCGCTGGAGACTGTGCCGAGGGGTATGAAGACCCCCCGCGGGACCAGGATCCTGGCGCCGTACACGCTGATGAGGCGGGGCCTCCAGGTCGTATGATAGGCTCTTAGGGCGAGCCTCACGAGCCGGGCCCCTAGGCGGGCCTGGATCCCGGGGCGCCGGGGGCCTCCCACCCTAGAAGACCCCCCTCCTACGCGCCGCCGACTCTAGGGCCCCCACGGCCTTGAGTGAGAGGAGGTTGTAGACCGCTATCATTACTGCTAGGTAGTAGGAGGCCACTACAACAGCCCTCACGGGGCCCCCAGTGAATGTTGAGGCTATCCTGGCGGCCTCGACCACGTAGCGCACGGGTGCTAGGACGCTCATCCACTGGAGGATCCTGGGCAGCACGTCTATCGGGTAGAAGACCCCTGAGAGGAGGAGTAGTAGGGGGTTGAGGAAGCTGAGCACGTTGCCCTCCTCCCTGGCTAGTAGGCTCAGCAGCGCCGCTGAGACAGCTATCCCCACGAGGGGCAGGCTCGCTATTATCATTACCGCGAAAACCGCCAGCAAGCCGAGGCCCGCTCTGAGGCCCCCCACCGCTAGGGCTCCCGGGAGCATCGCCGCGAGGTTCGTTGTCGCTATGAATAGGCTGCCTGCGAAGCCGCTCACAACCAGGTACACCGGGAACCTGTGAGGCGCCGCGTAGACGTACGGCAGCGTGCCGAGCCACCTGTGCCACTGGGCGACGCCGCTGGCATTGTCTATTATGCCGCTGGCGGCGAAGGCCACCATGCTTGCAGCCATCAAGTACACCACGGGCTCGTCGACGCCAAGCCTCCTAGCCATGTTCTGGATGCTACCATAGGCGTAGCCCATGGCTAGGAGCACTAGAACCGCCATGTAGGGCCATACGAAGCTGAGGACTAGCATTACCCTGTTATTCTTGAGCCACCACCATTGAACACCCAGCTCCGCCTTCACCAGCGACTTCAGGCTAGCCACCGCCGCCCCCCTCCTCGGAGGCGCCCGTGAGCGCTATGAAGACGTCCTCAAGCGTTGGCTCCTCAATCCTCGCCTCGGCCACCCTAACGCCGAGCCTTAGGGCCTCCTCTATCGCCCTCTGTATGATCCTCTCAGCGGACTCCGGGTCCGCGAGAACCCTGACATAGAGGAGGCCTCCATCCCTCTCCGTAAGCCTCGAGACGGCCCCGCCTATCCTCTGAGCTAGGGCCTCCGCCTCCGTGGGCGAGGCGCGCACGTGGAGGACGACGGGGACTCTATCAGAGACCCTGGCCTTCAGCTCTCCGGGGCTCCCCTCAGCTATCACCCTGCCCCTCGATATTATGCCCACCCTATCACAGACTATCTCAGCCTCGAACATGTTATGCGTGGTTAAGAGCACTGCCTTGCCCCGGGAAGCCAGCTTCCTCAGTATGCTCCTAACCATCCTAGCGCTCGGGGGATCCAGGCCCAGCGTCGGCTCGTCTAGAATGAGGACCGGGGGATCCCGCAGGAGCGCCCTGGCAAGGCCTAGCCTCGCCCTCATGCCGAGGCTCATATCCTCGAACCTCCTATTCTCGGCTCCAAGCCTCTTGAGGCCCGTTAACTCTAGAAGCTCCTCGATCCTCTCCTCGAGCTCCCTTCCATCCAGGCCGTAGAGGAGCCCGAAGTACTTGAGGTTCTCCCTAGCCGTCAGCTTCCAGAAGAAGCCCCTCTCAACGCTGAGCATGACGCCTATCCTCTCCCTAACCTCGAGGGGCTCCCTAACACTACTATACCCGGCTACGAGGGCGTCACCCTCATCCGGCTCTAAGAGTGTAGCTATGATCTTGACCGTCGTAGTCTTCCCCGCGCCGTTAGGGCCGAGGAGCCCATAGACCTCCCCCCACCCAACGGTGAAGCTCACACCCCTAAGGGCCTCGATCCTCCTCCGCCTCCCACGCAGGAGACCGCCCTCCCTGACCCAGTAGGACTTCCGGAGCCCTCGAACCTCTATAGCATGAGGCGCGGCCACCGCGGCCACACAGCCCCCCTAGGGGGTAGCCCCACTCGAAGGCTAAGAACGCGTTGGACCCCATAGCCAGCGGCTAGGGAGGCGATGGGCTCCACTCTAATAGCCCCTCACCCGGCGGGGTTGCTCTGGGTGCCGCTAGTGGGTGCTGGGGAGCCTGTGAGGCTTGCCCTAGTTGTTGGAGAGTTCAACTATGACGTGACTAGGATAATGATGGAGAAGGCGGTCAGCCACGCCCGCTTCTTGGGGGCCGAGGTCAGGTACATCTACATGGTTCCAGGGGTCTTTGACGCCCCCTACGCCGTCGCCCAGCTGGCCAGGAAGGATGACGTAGACGCTATAGCAGTCATAGGAGCCGTTATCCAGGGCGAGACAAAGCACGACGAAGTCGTGGCCCACCAGGCTGCGAGGAAGATAATGGATCTAGGGATAGAGTACGGTAAACCCGTCACGCTAGGGGTCATAGGGCCGGGGGCCTCCAGGATGCAGGCGCTTGAGAGGGCCGAGGAGTACGCTAGGAGGGCTGTCGAGGCAGCGGTTAAGATGGCTAGGAGGTCAAGGCTCGCCGAGAGCGCCCGCTACACTGGTGAGGCCATAAGAATAGAGTGACCCCCAGCTTAGGTGTAGTAGTTGGCATTGAGGGCCCTCGAGGAGCTGGCCGCCTACTGGGGGGAGCTGCGCCGCCTCGGCTGGAGGGGCCTCGCCCTCGTCCACGCCGAGAGCCCCGGCGGCGCTGCCGCCTCCGCCCTGGGAGCCCTGGGTGTCGATGCCAGAGAGTGCATAGGGGTGGCCGACAAGGCCTCTAGGGGGAGCCTCGAGGGCCTCTGCGGTCTCCTGAAGGCTCCCCCTAGGTATCAGGAGCTACTCGGCTCGGAGGCCCTCGTAGCCGTTATAGCTGTTGGGGGCCTGCTCAGGCCTAACCTCATCGCAGCACTAGCCGAGACCGTGGTTGAGGGCGGGATCCTCCTAGTGGGAGCCGGGCCTAGGGGGCGCTGGGACCCCTCACCCCCCGGCGGCAGGGGCCTCTACAGGCGATACCTCCTAAACTCCATAATGGGCTCGAGGAGCCACATCATAGTTGACCTACTGAGCGACACGGTGGTCTCGAGGGCGCTCCCCCGGGAGCCCGCCCCACCAAGGCCCCCCAAGCCCCGGGCCAGGCCCCGGGGGGTTCCGAGCGCCTTAGCGGGGCTCGCTGCGACCCCCGATCAGCTGGAGGCTCTAGCCGTTGCCGCTAGGCACCTCACCGGTAGGGGGAGGAGTCTCCTGCTCATAGGTGATAGGGGGAGGGGTAAGAGCTACGCTCTAGGCCTCATATTGGCCATGCTTATCCACTCCAGGCAGGCGGGTAGGGTGCACGTCGTCGCGCCCAGCCCCCACGGCGTCTACAGCCTCTTCAAGGGCCTCCTCCAGGGCCTCGAGGCCCTCGGCCACGGGGGCTACTTCAAGGTGAAGCGTGAGGGCGGCGCTGTAACTAGGGTGTGGGGGCCATGGTTCAGCGTGCACTACCAGACCCCGGAGGAGGGGGAGCCCGCCCCCCTACTCGTGGTCGACGAGGCGGGAGCCGTCGGGGTGGCCAGGGTTAGGAGGCTCTCCTGGAGGAGTGGGCGCCTGCTGGCGGCCTCCACAATCCACGGCTACGAGGGGAGCGGCAAGGCTCTACTCCACATCCTGGAGGGCGAGCTGCCCAGGCCCCTTGCCAGGGTGGAGCTGGGGGAGCCCATACGCTACCGGAGGGGGGACCCGCTCGAGGAGTGGGTCATCAGCACATTCCACTTAAACGCTGAGCCCCCCGAGATCCCCGCCGCCGAGGCGGTCGAGTCCGAGTGCGTGGAGGTGGACGTCGAGAGGCTCGCCTCCGACCGGGTCTACGCGGGGATGCTCATAGGCATACTAGTCCAGGCCCACTACAGGTTCGAGCCCGACTACATACTCTCGATACTCGAGTCCCCCAACCACGAGATCCTAGCCCTCGAGACCCGGGACGGCAAGCCCGTGGCGGCCGCGGACGTGGCCCTGGAGCACTGGGGCCTCGAGGAGGCGGCTAGGCTGGGCCTGAAGCTCCTCTCAGCGCACACCACAAGAGCCCAGGGCCTTAGGGGCGTCCGCGTCGTTAGGATCGCCGTCACCCCCAGCCTGCAGCGGAGGGGCCTTGGCTCGAGGCTGCTCGGGTGCATCGAGGAGAGGGCTGGGAAGGCTGGGCTCGACGTGGTGACGGCGGTCTTCAGTAGGCACGACGTTATAGGGTTCTGGGTTAACGCCGGCTACCGCGTCGTCTACATAAGCCCACGCTACAACAGGGCCACGGGCGAGAAGAACATCGCCGTAGCCAAACCCCTCACAGGGCCGGGCAGCGCAGCGGTTGCCGAGGCGTCCTCCAACTTCAGGGTGAGGCTGCTCCTGAGCCTCCAAAGCATATACAGGGACGTCTCGGCCGAGAGGATCCCCCTAATACTCGAGGCAACCCAGCCGAGCACGACGAAGCCCCTAAGCCCCACGGAGGATATGAGGCGCAGGCTAGCCCTCTTCCTCGAGGGCGCCATCGACCTGGAACAGGCCTTCGACGCCGTTTGGGCCTCAACCGTGAACTGCCTGGCCTCGAGGAGCCCATCAGACCTACAGCTCACCCGCGAGGAGGCGGTGGCACTAACAGCTAGGATCCTGCAGGGGAAGCCACTAAACGACGTAGCCTACATACTATCAACAAGCGCTGAGGAGGCCCATAAGCTCTCCTCCAGCGCCGCCAGGATCCTGCTGAAGAGGTGCGGGGAGGCCTAGCGGACGGCGCAAGTCTATTAGGGGGCTTCGAGGGCCTCGAACCCCCGGTGGTTCACGTGTCTGTCTCAGACGTTATGAGTAGGTGGCTAGTCACCGTGAACCCCAAGGCCAGCGTGAGGGAGGCGGCTAAGGCGATGAACGAGCTAGGCGTTGGGAGCGTGCTGGTGGTAGACGATAATGGGAGGCTAGTGGGCATATTCACCGAGAGGGATCTCGTGCGCGTCGTAGCCGAGGGTGGAAGCCTCGATGACCCGGTTGAGAGGCACATGAGTAGGAGGGTGATCAGCGTAGAGCCCGGCACCCCCCTGCTGGAGGCGAGTGACACCATGATAAGGCACGGCATAAGGCACCTCCCAGTAGTCGACAGGGAGGGCAGGCCCCTAGGCGTGCTGAGCCTTAGGGATCTCTGCCAGAGGCTCCTAGGCGAGTTGGGCGACTAGGCTAGGAGGCCCCTCACGGCGTCCTCGAGCCTCTCGGAGAGGGCCTCGATCTGAGAGCGCGCCTGGGCCATCACGCACTCCACGCTACACGGCCTCGAGCCGGGAGAGGGCCTCGTAGTGTATAGGGGGTACTCCCAGCCGGCAACCCAGACCTCGCCCGGATCCCTGCCCCCCCTGAGGTCGCTGAGGAGCCTGGGTAGCAGTGAGGCCTCGGGGAACCAGTAGGCCTCCAAGGGCCCGCTGGACCACCTCCTACTCCCATAGTCTATGGGTCTCAGGGCCTCCCTCGCCAGAACCGGGTAGAGCGTTTCCCAGCCCACGCGCTTGGAGGCCTGCAGTATTAGCGCGGCGAGCCTCCTAGCCCTTAGGGGGCCGCGGCCGAGGAGGCCCGTGACCATAGCCTCCATGCACTCCCACCGCGGCCCCGCCAGGACCGCTCGAACAGCCAGGTTAACCGCCGCCCTAGCAGCCCCTGGCTCGGCCCTCTCCGGGGTGTCGAGGCGCGTGTGGTAGATGGCCTCGGCCCTCGGCGTCCAGAGCGTGTGGATCGAGAGCGTCGGTAGGCCAGCGTGGACGGCTAGCTGCATGCTATCACACTCCGGGCACTCCCAGGGCCTGGCCTTCCACCCCCCCGGGGGCAGGGACGCTAGGAGCTGGGGGGAGCCGCTGACTATGAGGGGGGTGGAGCCCGCCACGTCGAAGTTAATGTAGCCGGCGTACTCCCCCGCCAGGCCCGAACGCTTGAGCTGGATGGAGTAGAACCTGCTCCCCCACGACCAGTACCAGCCCGCGTAGCCTGGGGAGCCGTGCTCCTCGCTTGGGAACACCAACACGTGGGCCTCGAGACCCCTAGAGGCGGCGTTGACGGCTGCAGCTATGGCCTGCGCTACTCCGAGGGTATCGTCTTGGAACCCCCCGGGCCACCTGTCCCAGTGGGCGCCGAAGAGCCAGGGCCTCCCCCGCCCGGGCAGCCTGGCCTGGAGGCCCCAGGTGACGGTTTCAACGGTTCTCGCGTCGATGTATAACCGGGCCCGCCCCGCCCTCTTGAGGGTAGCACATGAGTGGGGGTCGACGTATGCCACGGCAATTGGTGTGGGGGCCCCCACATTGAAGCTGTAGCCCCAGGAGCCCGTGGTCACGATGACGCGGGGCGCCCCCCTGGGGCAGAGTAGTAGCGCCTCCGCCCCCTCCTCGGCTGCGAGGAGCACCGCCCTCACCAGGTCATCGGGGTTCTGGGGCTCCTCCGCGAGGACTATTGGCAAGCCCCTATACCCCCTCCACGCCGCTGGGTTGGAGGGGTCGCCTGGTAGAGCCTCTACCCAGCCCTCTACATCAAACTCCTCAACGTAGGGGGCTACAACAGCCTCGCCGCAGGGCTCGCAGGCGGCCTCCCTGAGCCGCCACGCTAGGGTTGGCATGTGGAAGCGCCTGACCTCCCCGAGGAGGCCTCGAGCGGCCTCCTCTATGAGGCCCTCTACGCGCTTCAGCACCTCCCCGTCGTGGAGGCCTGGTAGTAGCTCCTCCCCGGATCCGTAGAGTCGTAGGGCGAGGCTCCAAGGATCCGGCTCCACCCTCATAGCGGCTGCTGCCCCTTAGAGGACCACGACCTGCGTACCCGCTCCCAGGGCCGCCGGGAACCCGGGGCCTGCTAGCCCGTCTATCGGCAGCAGGTCTCCACGCGCTAGACCCGCCGCTAGCAGGCTGGGCTCGTCGACGTATACTTTGACCCCCATACTCCTCAGCTCGTCATAGAATGCCTCCAGGTCCGAGGGCAGGCCAAGCCTGTCGGCCCTCCTCCTGAGGTTAGAGGCTACCGCGCTCCTACCCGGCCTGAGCCTGTTAAGCTGCCCCCGGATCAGCGCCTCAACGCCTGCGAGGGTGAAGTACATGTACGTGTCAAACCCCATCTCTCTAGCGTTAGCCGCCAGGAGCAGCGCCTCGAGAACCTTCTCAGCCTCGTTACTCGTCACTATTACTAGGAACCTCTCAGCCAACAGGTTACACCCCACCGTCGCTCCAGGCGGGTCTATACTCTACGCCGAATACACTAGATTTTAAAACTATTTAGCGCTGTGGCGAGCCTCCTAACCCCCTCGACGAGCCTCTCACCGGGCTCATAGGTGAAGGTCAACCTCAGCCTGCCAGCCTGTCGTGGCCCGAAGAACTCGCCCGGTATCACTGCGACGCCTGCCGATCTGAGCGCGTGCTCGGCGAATCTAACCGTGACCCCCCTCCCGCGGCCTGTATACCTTGACACGTCGGCGTAGACGAACATCCCCGCTGGGGGCTTCGAGTAGCCGGCCTCTGGCGCCAGCTCCGCTAGCGCCTTCAGGAGGGTGTCGCGCCTCTTCCTGTATTCGAGTTGAAACATCCTCCTAAACTCCCTCTTCCTAGGATCCCTGAGGTACATCGCTACAAGCTCCTGCGCGGGCCTCGGGGGGCAGTAGACTGTGTACTCGACGAACCTCTCCATGGCCTTGATTGCCTCGGGGGGCCCGTAGGCGTAGCCGAGCCTCCACCCGGGGATCCCGGGGTCCTTGCTGAATGCTCCAACCCCGACAACGTGGTCTGGAGCGTACCTAGCCGGGTATACCTTGGATCCCTCGTAGACGAGGGTCCTGTAGGGCTCGTCCACGATGAGCCAGATGTCGTGGTCCACCGCTAACTCTGCTAGGAGCCTTGCCTCCCCCTCGGTGAGGAGGCGCCCCGTGGGGTTGTCGGGGTCCGCCAGGAGTATCATGGAGACCCCGGACTCGACGGCCTCTTTGACCGCCTCCTCGGGCAGCCTGTAATCCGGGGGCTCGGCCGTGACGAAGACTGGCTCCATGCCAGCGGAGCGTATGAGGGGCTCGTAGGAGAACCAGGTCGGCTCCACTAGGAGTACCCTACCCCCGGCTCTCCCGAGGGCGTGTAGCGCTGCTGCGACGGAGCTCTGGCCACCCGCTGTCAGAATGACCTCCTCCCACGAGACCCTGGGCCCCCCCGTCTCCCATATGTCCTCAGCCACGGCCTCCCTAGCCTCCATCAGGCCCCCGCTGGGTGTGTAGCCGAAGGGCTCCAGACCCCCTGAGGCGAGGCGATCCGCGAGCCATTCGAGAACCCAATCGGGAGGCCTTAAGCCGGGCCTGCCAGCCGCTAGATTGACGATATCCCTCCTCCCTAGAGCCTCGAGGAGCCTGTCAAGCGCCCTCGTGGGGCTCTCTGGGAGGCGGTGCCACAACTCGTTTACTCGAGGCAACAGGGGATCCCGGGGCTGATAGTGTTTCTCAAGCACCCTAATATGGAGGGTAGGGGAGGCCTAGTAGCTCGTACACGCTCGGCAGGTCCCTCCCGCTAATGGCCGCCTCTAGGTCGCTGGGTTCCAGCCCGCACTTCTCCCAGGCAATCTCGAGGTTGAGCATCCTATAGCGAACCCCCACGCGGCGCACCAGCGCCCAGAGGAGCGCTGCAATAGCGATGCTGGCCAGCGCTAGCGCGGGACTGTAGAGGAGGGAGGCAACGAAGAGCGCTGGCAGGGTCAGGCCTAGGACTGCTCCAAGCCTCTTCATCGCACGCTCGAACCTCCCCCTCTCAGCCTCGAGGCGGGGATCCGCCCAGCACGGCCTCGACAGCTCGCCTGCAAGCACCGACACGAGCCTGTCCAGCGCCTCGAGCGTCGGCCTCCTGAGGAAGCCTCCCATAGCCCTCGCGAGGCCGAAGAGCCCCAGGGGTGTAGGGCGGGCCTTGAGGCCCCTCCTCAGCGCCTCCAACGCCTCCCGCTCCGAGAGTCTTGAAGCGACCAGCCATGAGAGCGCCGACACCACCCGGGCCCTGGGGATTTCACCGCGCCTAGCCCTCTCCACTAGGTAGCACGCCTCCACCACTAGGCGGCTGGTATTCAAGCGCTGCTCTAGGATGGGCTCCGGCGTGGGGGTCTCTATGAGGCCTAGGATCCTGGCTAGGTGGGTTGCCAGGCCCTTAGCTAGCAGCAGCCTAGCCCCCGCCAGCCGCTCTCCTCGCTGCATCCAGCACCGCCTCCACGAGGGGGGCCACGGGCTCGCCTTTCTCAACGCTCAGAGAGGCGTAAACAATCTTACTACCGGGATCCACCGTGACCCTGTGCACCCTCGCCCCCAAGGACTCGAGCCTCTCGGCGAGGCCAACCGCGAGGCTCAGGGGGGGCTCACGGCCAGCCACATAGGCCTCCAGCACCCTGCCCCCCAGGGTGACCCGGGTTCTGCGCAGCCTCCTCGTGTCACCTAGATCCTTGGCTAGCGTCAGGCGCGCCCTCCTAGACCCGTCAATAAGATGAGCCTCTCCCCCTAAGAGGGGCCTCTGCCTGAGCTTGACGGCTAGATCCAGGGTCTCCCTCCTCCTCCCGAGTATTATGACTGGGAGGTAGAAGAAGACGTGGTAGGGGGGTATGGTGTAGAGGGCTGAGACCGTCGAGATGGGCCCCCTGTTAACCCAGTAGCGGGCCCTGAAGCCTACTAGGTAGCCGAGGTACCAGTACCTCACGTCCCGGGGTTTCAGGACTCCCTCCAGCTCCCTGGCGACACCGGCTATCCTCCTGATCATGCCCCTCCTAATCACGAAGAACCAGACGACAGCCGGGAAGCTCGCTATGATCACAACCGAGACCGCTAGGGCGAGCGCGCTGCCATGCATCCCCAGCCTACCCTTCCCAGGGGGAAATACATCTCCCCCACCCAAGGATAAATAGACCCCCAGTTTTTCTAACGAGAAATGAGTACCTGAATCCATAGAAAGGGTAAGGGGTTCACGGTGGGCGCCTTGAAGGCCAGGGAAGCCCTGGGGGCAGCGCTCACTATCGTGGGGATAGTGCTACTCGCATACGGCTTCACCGTGGGGGGGCTGCATGGCCACATAGGATCCTCGGTGAAGCCAGTGTTCAACAAGGAGAAGGGAACCATCACAGTCGAGGGCAGCGAGTGGGCCAGCGACTCCATATCACTGGTTCTAGGCTGGTTCTTCATCATCATAGGACCCGCCCTCTGGTTCGGCGAGGTTCCGACAGCCCTCAAAGCCAAGGTTAGGAGGTGAGCTCCATGAGCGTTGTAATGATAGAGATAGCGATTATAGTCTTCATAATCTATGGGATAGCCTACGTCTTCTATGGCAGAGAGCTACTCGCTAGGAGGGTAGTCAAGGCTGACCCCAACAGGCCCACACCCGCCATCGAGAGGTTCGACGGCGTGGACTACGTGCCCGCGAACAAGTACGTCCTCTACGGGCACCACTTCGCAAGCATAGCTGGTGCAGGCCCGATAGTGGGGCCTGCTATCGCTATGGCTTACGGCTGGTTCCTACCCCTCATCTGGGTCCTCTTCGGGAACGTCTTCATAGGGGCTGTGCACGACTACCTCTCGCTGATGGCAAGTGTTAGGTATGGCGGCGTCTCAATAGCTACAGTGAGCGAGGGCCTCATGGGTAGGAAGGCTAGGTACATATTCCTGATATATGTGTACGCAGCCCTCATCCTAGTCCTAGCAGCTTTCCTCAGCGTCGCGGCGGTTATATTCACGAACATACCGAGCGCCGCCACGATAGCAGTCATATTCATGCCCCTAGCACTGCTCCTAGGCCTCCTAGCCTATAGGGCGGGAATGGACATAAGGGTGGCGAGCGCCATAAGCCTGGTTCTAATAGTGCTGGGGTTCATCTATGCTTACAAGGTTCCATTCCTACTAGGCTATAAGAGCGCAGCCATAACAACGGCCATCAAGGACTACGCCTCCTACCTCCACCAGGTCAAGGGCCTCTCCATGGAGGCCGCCGAGGCTCAGGCTAAGCTTGCTGTAATGAAGGCTGTGTGGATCCCCACGTACCACTGGTGGGTCGTGATACTAGCCCTCTACTCGTTCATAGCCGCAGGCCTCCCGGTGTGGTACCTGCTACAGCCTAGGGACTACCTGAACGCCTATGTTCTATGGGCCTTCGTTGCCATAGCAGGTGTTAGCTCGCTGATAGTATTCAATAAGCCCCTCAGGCTGCCAGCATACACGAGCTTCTCCCCTAAGATATTCGCTGGGCAGCCGACACCGTTCTGGCCGGCGATACCCCTGATCATAGCGTGTGGGGCGCTGAGCGGGTTCCACTCCCTAGTGTCGAGTGGGACTAGCAGCAAGCAGCTAGCCAATGAGATGGACGCCCTACTAGTAGGCTATGGAGGCATGCTCACCGAGGGCGCCGTCTCAAGCCTTGCAGTCATATTACCCGTCTCAATAGCCTACGGCGCCCCCGAGCTCCACGGCCTAAATGTCTTAAAGCTAAACGCCATAGGGAGGTTCGTGACCGGCTACGGCTACCTCGTCGGCAGCGTCGCGGAGAGGTTCGGCGGAAACTTCGCGACGGCATTCAACGTGTTCAAGGTATTCGCAGCCATAGCACTCTCAATGTTCATACTGACGACGCTAGACACTGCCACCAGGCTAGCGAGGTTCTCCTGGCAGGAGCTATTCGACTGGCTCGAACCCAGGAGCCCCGCCGCCCATAAGGTGCTCACGAACAGGTGGGTCGCAACACTTATTGCAGTCCTCGTCGGCGCTGCCATGGCGTTCCCGACAGTCGTCATCGGGGGGAAGATATACGGCGCCTACAGAACCGTGTGGCCCGCCTTCGCTGGCGTCAACCAGCTACTAGCCGCTCTAGCACTGCTGACGAGCGCCTTGTGGGTCTACGCAGCCCTCAAGATCAGGGGCGGGACGGCCTGGCTCATACTGGTGCCGGCGTTCTTCCTGTGGATAACAGTAACCATAGCGCTCGCCTGGTGGATGGCCGTTGTCATGCCGCACATACCGCCGGTTCAGGTGGCAGGTTCGGGCGTCCTGGTAGCGATAAGCCTTGCACTCGATATACTCCTGATAGTACTCTTCACCAGAGGCCTCTTGAGAGCTTCGAAGTAGCCCCACCTACTCCCCTCCCCTTTTTAGGCCCGCCCCCCACGCATATACTAGGGGGTTCTTGTGGGCCTCAGGGAAGCTCTCTCGAGGGCTCTGAGGGCCATAGGCAGGGAGGCGTATAACCTAAGCGTGGGGATATTCAAGGCCATGCACGAGGAGAGCGTTGAAGTACTCGAGCTCCAGCTTAGGGAGATGGAGAACGCCTTCCTCAGCCTCATCCTGGGGGGTATGGTGGGCCTCCCCCTGGTCCCCCTGGGCCTGGCGGCGGAGCTGGCCCCTCTCCTGAAGGATGAGGTTAAGATAATGGAGGAGAGGCACTTCCTCGGCTCCGATGTTCTGGCCGACTACTTCGCCAACCTAGGCGGTGAGTGGTGAGGTCGATGAGGTATGGCTGGTGCGCTTGAAAGGCTCGTAGCTAGAACCGGCAGGCCCCACATGTTCATATCAGTAGGAAAAGGCGGTGTGGGGAAGACCACGTTCAGCATACTCCTAAGCCTGGCCTTGCAGGAGCGTGGGCGCACGCTGCTGGCCAGCCTGGACCCCGCACGCCACCTACTAGGCTACCTGGGCTTGAGGAGGGTCGGCAAGCCCGAGAGGATCCAGGAGGCGGGCTTCACGGCGGTCCAGTACGACATAGACACTATAGCTAAGAAAGTGGCTGAGGACTACGCCAGGCTACTGAGGCAGGTGATGCCGGGCCTCACCGTGGTGAGCCTAGACGGCATAGTGAGCGCGGTCAAGAACGCCCCGGGCTTCGAGGAGGAAGTGTACCTGAGCCTCCTAAGGGGGCTCGCCAAGAGCTTGGGGGAGGAGTACGACTATATAGTTATCGACACTCCCCCCACGGGGGTCACGCACAGGATGCTCAACCTCCCACGCCTCTACCTCCTCTGGCTAACGCACCTCTACGAGCTACGCTATAAGATAGTGGCGATGCGCTACACTATAGCCAAAGTACTCAAGCAGGAGTTCGAGCCGCACGACCCCGTACTGGATAAGCTGGCCGAGCTACGCGGGGAGTACGAGGGCCTGGCGAAGCTCCTCAGGAACCCCGAGAGAGCGGGTCTCGTACTCATAGCGACCCCGGAGCCCCTGCCGGTCTATGAGGTGAAGACGAGCCTTAGAGTTGCCCGCGAGCTAGGCATAAGGGTCGAGGCAATAGTGGTCAACAGGGTACTAGACGCCGAGATGGCCTCCAAGCTAGGCGTGGCCAAGACACAGCAGGAGGCGCTGGAGGAGGTGAAAGCACTCGAATGCGGGGGCTGCGAGAAGCTAGTCATAATGCATAGCAGCGAGCCCCCCAAGAGCCTTGAGGGCGTGAAGAGGCTCCTAGGCCTCGTTAAAGATATTAGTGAAATAACTTAGTTGTTATCACTAGAATAATTATTAATATAAATTTTTAATTATTTATGTATCTTATAATATTCTTTCTTCCCTTTTACAGATAAGTTTAAGAATGTCTTCGAGAGCTGCTCTTATTACTTCTTCCGGCTTTTCCTCCGCTGTATTGTGTCTCTCCACCTGAGGCCATGCTGGCGGGCTCTTATAGAGTATACTTGGATCCACGCCTGCTTCCCTTAACATTCTTACCCACAGTCCTCGTCCTCTCTGAAAGCCTAAGGAACCTGCATCCACCTCTGGTCTTTTCTCAAGCTCCCCAGCTATCTCTTTGAACGCCTCTCTAACACTTTCTAAAAAGTCTTTTTTCTCTGTATATTGTATGCTCCATCTTTCGAGGCCTATTCTCTCCAAGGCAGTTTTAACGTCTACATCTAAGAGAACTAAGAGATGAGCAGGCGGGGCATACTCATTAAGCCTCCAAAGCCATTCTATATCGGCTCCTTCTACAACCCTGCCTCTCTCGTCTCTATGTATCCTACTTTGGTATGCTAGACTGCTATACTTATATCTATCCGAAACCACTATATAACCCGCTTGGAGACAAGAGAGAAGACCTCTGCACTTATTGTTAATGGGCTCCTCAATAAGATGCCATAGCCTATCGGCCGCGAAGAGATGAGCCATGAATACTGGGTGTCTCGGAAAGTCGCGGTATATGCCCGAGAGGGCCTGCCATAAAATGAAGCCAACCGGCCCATAGGTTGGTTCTTTAGTGTAGAGGGCCACCCTCTCCCCAAAGAGAGTATTTAAAGCGAATACCAAAGCCTCAGCTGTAGTGCTAAGTCCAGCTCCGTCCACGCCTTCTACTGCAACGAGGAACCCGCGACTGGCTCTCCTAACGACTTTTCGAAGGCACTCAAGTAACTCAGCAACTTGCTCCTTTAAGTCTTTTGCTACTTTCTCTCCTAGGAGTCTTGGCCTAATGCCATTTATCTCTGTCGGCATTTAACCTCCCCAGAGACACCTTACTTCAAAGGGCTGAGAGGAAGAGTTGGCGTGTGATACTCCATTAACACTAGGTCTGTCGTTGAACTCTATGATAAAATTAACCTTAATTCTAATAAGATAATTTATATTTATCATAATATTCATTATCTGCCCTCCCCTAATCACTTTTCGTCTTTTTTAGTTAACTATTAACAAGCTTGTAGTAGATTCTACGCCTCCTCCTACCTTTACTCTCTATCTTAACGAGTTCGACCTCCCCTATCTCGCAGGTGTTCCTGACGTGGGGGGCTCCGTCGGCTTGTATGTCGACGCCGGGGATCTCCACTATCCTCAGCTTGTCCACCTCGGGTGGGAGCCTTGAGGCTAGCTTCACGAGGCCTGGTATCCGGAGTGCCTCCTCCCTCGGGAGCCAGTAGACCTTGACCTCTATGCACCTCGACGCTATGCCTCTAGCCTCCTCGAAGGCCTCCTCGAGGGCCTTCTTCCACTCGCTACCAGCACCTGTGAGGTCGAAGTCGTCCCTAGCCATCTCCGGAGTTATATGGCCCCCCGTGACTAGGGCGTTATACCTCTGGTAGAGCACGGCTGCGAGTATGTGGCTGAACGTGTGGAGCCTCATCATGCTATACCTGCGCTCCCAGTCTATGACCCCGTGAACCCTCTCACCAGGAGCTAGAGAGTGGCCCGGAACCACGTGGTAGACTATATCGCCCTCCATGCGGGCGGCTACGATCCTCCACCTTCCCCGGGAGCCCTCTAGGAAGCCTGTGTCAGTGTCTAAGCCACCGTGGGGCCCCGGGTGGAAGGCTGTGGCGTCGAGCACCACCTCGTCCCCCCTAACATCGACTACTACCGCGTCGAACTCCCTGAGATAGCTATCCTCCTGGTAGAGGAGCCTCGTGGCAGGCGCGGCCGCCAAGAAGCACACCCCTCCTCCACCGCACCGCTATGTGCGTGCCTCCTATCTACTTAACCCTCTACCGGGGCCCAGGGCCTTTGAGGGGCGGGCTCATATGGGTAAACTCTACCCCGAGAGGCCCCTAGTCGGGGTGGGCGGTCTAGTCCTCGTCGGCGATAGCATCCTCCTAGTTAGGAGGGGCTACCCGCCAAGCCGTGGCTACTGGAGCATACCGGGGGGCCACGTTGAGCTGGGTGAGGGCCTCTACGACGCCGCTGTTAGGGAGACCCTCGAGGAGACGGGTGTTAGAACCAAGCCCCTTGGAGTCGTGAATGTCGACGAGCTGATAAAGGTTGACGAGAGGGGTGTTAGGTACCACTACGTCCTAGTCACGGTTCTACTCGAGCCCCTAGATCCCGGGGAGAAGCCTAGGCCCGGCGGTGACGCCGTGGATGCCGGCTACTATAGCCTGGAGGAGGCCCTTACGATGAATCTAACCTCATCGACGAGGGGGTTGATACTAAAAATCAAGAACAAGCTCGTACCACTAGAGAACCCCATACCAGCTAGGAGGTACGTACCACCTGACTAAGTACCTCCCTCCTCACCCCGAGCTCCTCGCCTTTGCTGCGTATGAACTCCTCTATCTTCCTCTCAGCGTAGCGTATGAAGTAGCTCAGCAGCATGCGGAGGGGGGCGTGCTGGGGCTTGTTGAGGTAGCCGCGGTTTATTATCCACTTGGCCCAGCGTATCGAGTGCTTAGCGGAGACCACCATGGCCTCGATGTGGTAGTGCTTTATCTGCGTCCTCTTGAAGCCCTCCATGTTCTTGAGAGCGCCCATGGGGACGAAGAACATTGGCACTATAAGGCTTGGATAGCCCTTCAGCCTCTCAATCAACTCTATTGTAGCGTAGACATCGTCCTCCCTCTCGCCGGGGAGCCCTAGTATGTAGGTTGCCGCGGGTATTATGTTATTGTCAGCCATTATTGAGAATGCGTCTTCTACAACGTCAGGCCACTTCTCCACGGGATAGGGGGCAGCCTTAGCCGGCATTATCTCTCGGGCCAGCCTGGGGCTCCCCGTCTCTATGCCTACCTCGACCCCGAAGAATTTCCTGACGTCACCGTCTAGCACTAGGTCTACTATCTTCGATATTATCCTGCCATGCTCCTGGGCGTACTTAACAGCGGCTAGGCTCGCGTGGCTCCAGGCGAAGCCCGCCTCATACTCCTCCAGGTACCTAGCAACCATCTTATGCAGCTTTATCAGAGGCTCCTCGCGGGGCCTCACAACGTCGGCACCATAGAGTGGGACGTCCTCGCTGTGGAGTAGCACATTCCTATTACCAGCCCTCATGTTGACGAGTATCTCCCTCTCAATCTTCTCGAGGGGCATGAAGCGCAGGGGCCTCAAGGTGACGCTGCAGAACTTGCAGCCGCGCGGGCAGCCCCTCATTATCTCGACGAGCCCCCCCACGCTCGGCCTCTTTATGTCTGGTATCTCCTCTATCCTCGGGCTCTCCTGGGGCGGTATCACTATCTTCCTGGGCAGCTCCTCCCCATCGAGTATCTTCTGGGCGATCTTCACTATTACCTTATCAGCCTCCCCCTCAACGAGTGTGTCGACGGGCCACTTCTTGAGGGCCTCCTTATCGGCCTCCCACTGCCATACAGCTGGCCCTCCAACAACTATCTTGAGGCCGCGCTTCTTAGCCTCCCATATCTCTGGTCTGCTTATGAATCTTATGAAGCTCCTCCTGTTAACGGGCTCCCTGCCCGTTAGTAGCCACCACTCGTTGCTGGGGGGGCCGTAAGCGAAGTAGTCGTGGTGCCCTATCATGAGGGCCTTAGCGCCGTGGAGCACATAGTACGGCACATAGTCCGGATCTATGACGTGGGCCTTGAACCCGGCGTCCTGCAGGGCCGCCTCGAGCTTTCGGAGCGCGTAGGGGGCCACGAAGGGCCTGCCGAACCTGTCAACCTTAGGCGCCGGGCAGGAGATCCACCTCCAAACCCTCTCAGGCACCCCTATGGCGGGTCCAGTCGCGGCGAAGCCTATGAAGACCTTTCCGTGATGGTTGCTCATGAGGCACCTGTCGACGCTCAATATGAAGTCGACATCGAGGGGCTCTCGAGGCTTCTTAACCCTAAACCGGCCGCCATCTACTCTAGGCTCCATCCCCTTATCTCCCGCTACCACATAGAAGTGGGGGGCCACAAATTTAACCATATCGCCCTAGCAGGCGCAGCCAGGGGCGGATCCTCTAAGGAGTCATGGGCGGCTCGTATGACCCCCAAATCGCCCTAGCCAAATCCCTCAGGCTAACGACCCCAATAACCCTACCATTGACGTCGACGACGGGTAGGTGGCGCACCCCCAGGCCTATCATGAGACGGGCGGCCTCCGCTATAGTCGCATCCTCCCTTATCGTTATGACATCCCTAGTCATAACCTCCCCCACCAGGGTGTCATAGGATCTGCCCTCCGCCACAACCCTGTAGGCTATATCCCTCTCCGTCAGGATGCCTGCAAGCCTCCCCGCCTCATCGAGTACCACGACGCTGCCAACCCTATTCTCCCTCATGAGACGGGCGGCCTCGCGAACCGTGGAGTCGGGCCTCACTGATACTAGGCTCCTAGTTATCAGGCCCCCAACAGTGACGACAGCCACAGCATACACCCCCAAGGAGCCCCTAGCCTCCTCACCACCAGCGTATAGAGGGCTAGAGCGTAATATAACGGGTACGATAATCGCGGGGCCCCAAGGGCCGGGGGGGCTAGGTGGCGCCGGGGGTGGGATTCGAACCCACGCGCCCCTTACGGGGCAACGGGTCTCAAGCCCGCCCCCTTGGGCCGCTCGGGCACCCCGGCGCCCCTATCACTAGTGGGGGCCAGCGCTTTTAGGGGCAGCCCGCGGGCACGAGGGGCTCGGCCCCAGGGGGAGGCTTGCCTGGTTTAGATGCGCTTTAAAGAGGTTCGGTGGATGCACTAGATGCGGTGGGCCGCCTTGAGTGTTAGGAAGTACCTACAGGACTACGATTACCTCCTAGAGAGGCTCTATAAGAAGGTGCCTCCCAAGAGCGGGGAGGCCACCTACGAGATACCCGAGCCCCAGGTTATCAGGATCGGTAACCAGACCGTGATAAGGAACTTCCGCGAGATAGCGGAGAAGCTGAATAGGGATCCCATGCTTGTCGCTAGGTTCCTGCAGCGGGAGCTGGCGACGGGCGGCAGCTACGACCCGGGCAGCGGGCAGCTGGCCTTGAACATAAAAGTCTCCAGGAGGGTTATAAAGCAGTTCCTAGACGTCTTCGTCAACACCTACGTGAGGTGCCCCACGTGCGGCAGCTACCACACGAAGCTCGAGAGGAGGGGGAGGGCCTGGATCCTCGTCTGCCTAGCCTGCGGGGCCGAGCAGCCCGTGCCCCCACTCTAGGGGGCTAGGAGGGGGCTACCGCAGGGCCTCCAGGATAGCGGCGAGAGGAACTCCTCGAGGAGCCTGAGCGCCTCCACCAGCAGCTTGCCCGGAACACCTGGCACACCTGCAGCGACGGCTAGGACTACCCTGGTTGACTCCGAGAGCGCCGTGTGAACGCTATCCCTGTGAGGGTAGAGGTGCATCACTGTGCCCCTCGAGTCGACGAGTATCGGGAGCCCCGGCTCTAGCCTCCTAGGCTTCCCGCCCAGCGGGTGGAACTCCTCCCCGCCCCTCGAGAGCGTGAGCCTGAAGGGGGGCGAGGCCTTCTCTAGATCGTAGAGCCCTATGGGTACCAGGGTTAGGGCGCTCGCCATGTTACCAGCGTCTACAATGGGGTTCACCCTGGGGAAGCGGCCCCTCAGGGCCCTCCTCACGAGCGCCTCGCCACTAGGCCTTGTCTTTGTAGGGTCTACTCCCACCCTCCAGTAGAAGTCGCGGTAGGCCCTAGCCACGGGGTGGTTCTTAAGGCCTTCCAGGCTATAGCGCCTTGACACCTCGCCGAGAACCTCCCTCAGTTTATCATCGAGGATCTCCCTCCTCAAGCCCCCGATCTTGGGGCCGCGGTACACGTTGTAGGCCACCCTAACACCAAGCTCGGAGGCCTCATCGTCAACTGTGAAGCCTATATCCCCTGGCGCTATGCAGGCGCTCAACCCCGGGGCACCACCAATATCAACTTCTAGGGCTCCCCCTACTATAGGCCCCGCGCTCCCCACCCGCGGGACTGGCCCGCCCTAGGCACCGGGCATGTGGATGACCGTGGGTGCGCAGCGGGGCCTCTGAACCACGTGGTTAAGCATGAGCAATCTATACATACACCACCCTGCCCCCCACGAGCCTGGCGCAGGGGCTGGGCTTGTGCTCGACCCTCCTCCCGGGCTCTATTATGTGGATTACCTTGAACCCCTTTAGGACGAGCCAGTCTGATATTATTTTGCGGTGGCACCTCCAGGGGAGCCTCTCAGAGCATAGTATCACGACATTGTATCGCTCTGCTATGTCTTCAAGCCTCTCCATGGCCTTGAAGGCTTCAGGGTTGCTCGTCAGGTATAGGGCGTATGCTCTGAAGCCCTGGGATTCGAAGCAGGAGGCGCCACCCGTGTCCTCCACGTCAACCCCGAATCTCCTATAGCCGCCTAGTGGGCCACCCATCCAGAGGTATCTAACCCCGACGCTTGCCAGGGCCCCTCTAAGGCTTTCACTCGAGAACCACGGGTACTTCCTGCTGGTGGGCCACCTCCTAACGTCTACAACTACCTCGGCCCCGAGGGCTTTAATGATGGATAGCAGCTCCTCTAGACTCCTATTCGAGTGGCCCAGGGTATAGACTATCGAGCGCTCCCCACCCACCCGAGGCACCAGGAGAGCGTATCTTCCCGCGGGGCGCCCTTAGGCGTTCGGGGCCCTACATGGCGGGCGCTAGCGGGGCTAGAATCCTCGGCGTCCTAGTGTTTGTGGCACTCGTAGCCGGGGCCTACGCGGCTCCGATCCTAGCGGCGAGCCCTGGCTCCCCCCAGGGAGAGGCTTGGAGTAGGAGTTGCACGATCCACATAGTAGCGGTGTCGAGCAGCGGCGGCGGGGTTCTCGGTAACCTTACGGTCACCATACACTACCCGGGGCGGGGCAGGGTGTTCATATCGACGAGCCCTGCAACCCAGGTCGACACCCAGGGTAGCGCCAGGCTTGCGGCCTTCGCGGCCAGCCTACTCGCGGGGGTCGACATGACCAAATACGACTTCTACTACGAGCTGGAGGCGCCCAGCATAATAGTTGGGGGGCCCAGCGCCGGGGCGGCCATGGCACTCGCAACGCTCGACCTACTCCTGGGGGCGCCGTGCAACTCGAGCGTGGACGTGACGGGCATGATCCAGCCAGACACTAGTATAGGGCCGGTGGGCGGGCTTAAGGAGAAGCTTGAGGCCGCTGCCCGTGGCGGGGCGAAGCTATTCATAGTACCCGCGGGCCAGGAGGTCTACACGTACTACGAGGAGCGCTACGAGAGGCTGGGCCCCTTCGTCTGGGTTGTGAGGGAGCCCGTGACCGTGAACCTCACAGAGTACGGTGAGAAGCTCGGCGTCCGCGTCGCCACTGCCGCTAGCCTCCTCGAGGAGTTCGAGCTCGCAGCCGGCACTAGGATCCCCTCGAACCCCCACCCTCAAGCCCTCCCCGAGTGGTTCATAGAAGGCCTCAAAGCCTTCATATCGCGTGAGAACCGCTCCATAGCAGGCATCCTCGCGGGGCTGGAGTCGTCGAGCCCCGTGGTTGAGAAGCTGAGGGGGGAGGCCCTCAAGTACCTGGAACGCGTTAGCGGTGAGGTGGGGAGATCCGAGTACTACATGGCCGCAGTCGACGCTGTCACTGCTGAGGCCTACGCCTGGGAGGCACTCTACCTATCCAACGCCCTCAAGAGGGGCCTAGACGTCACAGAGGCGGTGAGGGGGGTTAACACCACCCTACTCAAGGCCTGGGAGGACATCCACGCGAAGGCGCAGGCCTCCCGGGGGGCGGTCGAGTACCTACTACTAGCGAGGGCCTATGGTAAACTCGGTGTCGCCGCCTACTACTACAGGGAAGCCCTGAATGCGCTCGACGAGTATAAGGGCCGCTACTACGTGCCAACAAGCTTCTTCGGCGGCATGGACCTGACGGGCCTCGAGTACCTCTCAACGGCTAGAGCCCTCGCCGACTGGGCGCTCTTCTGGCTCAACCTCACGAGCGAGGCCCCCAAGGAGCCCTCGGTGAGCCCTGGGAGGCTTAGGGTCATAGCTAACCTCCTCCTATCCGAGGCACGCACGAGTGTTGCCTACACCACCACGCTACTCAAGGAGTCAGGCGCAGGCGCCGAGAAGGCCCGGCTAGCCACCGCCCTAGCCGATGAGGCCCTAGCCTCGAGGGATCCCGTGGCCGTAATAGGGCTCTCCATCGAGTCAATAGCGGAGGCCACCAGGGCGATCCACGAGACCTTCACCCTCAAGCCCCTTAGAACCGCCAGGCAGCTCGACGAGGTAGCAGCGGCCGTGACACCCCCGGGGGACAGCGGCGCTGTCTCGCTGGCACTAATCAAGCTCTCACAGCACTCGAGCGAGCCCGTAGAGAAGCTCATAGCGGCGAGCAGGGCGGTGCTCTACGCATGGCTCGAGAGGGAGCTAGTAAAGCCCGCCCAGGCAGGCGTTGAGACCGGGGGCCAAGCCAGCGCCAACACGGCTATAACAAGCACTAACACCCAAGCGCCCCCACAGGGTGTGACGGGCACCAAAACCAGCCCCAGCAGAGGCCCTGGAATCAATAATAGACTACAGCGCGGGGAGAAGCAGCGCCTACAGACGTACCTATCACTGGCTGCGCTGCTAGCTGCAGTGGCGGCCCTAGTGTACTGCGCCTCGACGCGGAGGCCGCCGGCGTAGCGTATGGGGTTCCCCCACGTTTTTAGGCTCCACCCTTCGAGGGGGACTGGTTCACCCTAGGGCTTCTCATAACTAGCGGTGCACCGCCCAGTCACCGCTAGTGGGTGCGGCTGTTGGCGCCGCTCTATAGCCTCGAGGGCAGGGTGTACTGGAGCGAGACGGATGCCGCCCAGATAGCTCATTTCACGAGCATACTCCGTTACTGCGAGCGCGCCGAGGAGGAGTTCATGTTGAGCCTCTTCAGAGGCCGCTGGAGGCGTGGGGAGCTGATATTCCCGAGGGTCCACGTTGAGTGCGACTACTACACCCCCCTCGCGCCCCATGAGAGGTGGAGGGTCGACATTGTATCCATAAGGCTTGGAGCCAAGAGCATAGAGTATAACTTCGAGGTATACAACCTTGACAGGGGAGAACTCGCAGCTCGAGGCAAGATAGTGGCCGTGGCATTCGACCCCCGGAGAGGCCTCGCCGTCGAGATACCGGGCGAGGCCAGGAAGATACTACTCGAGGCTGGCGCCGTCGAGAAGGGCCAAAAATCGGGGGACTCAGGGAAGGGGGGCTAGAGCCTTCAGAGGGTCTCGGGGGGCTTATAGACTAGGGCCGCGGCCCCGTAGAGTTGCTGGTCGACGCCGAAGGAGGCCCTCTCGACCCTCACCCCCAGCTGTGGGAGGCTATAGTCTTCGAGGTACCTCCTGATAGGCTCTTCGAGTAGATCCCAGCCCCCCAGGAGGGCGCCGCCCCCTAGGAAGACCCTCTCCGCGTCATACACTGCCGCCACGCTTGCAATGCCTGCAGCGTGTATCCTGGCGAGTGTATCCACTAGGTGGAGGGCGAAGGCATCGCCTTCCCGGGCG
>Ga0256833_1000545_pt1 | contig 29026 bp, 30 predicted proteins | sample 356284metaG_FD_190535 | JGI IMG/M metagenome (GOLD analysis project Ga0256833, IMG submission 190535) | Hydrothermal vent microbial communities from Mid Atlantic Ridge, Atlantic Ocean - 356-284 | ecosystem: Environmental > Aquatic > Marine > Hydrothermal vents | place: Atlantic Ocean: Mid... | reverse complement strand
GTATCACAAAAGGATGGGATATGGAAATATAGCGCAGGGCAGGCATTCCACAGGCGAGACATCCTGACATGTCCCAGCTCGGACTGGGACTATCCTCATAGCTCGAAATTCCAAGGGCCTACTTATTGCCTGCCAGGACAATGGGGCCTTTTACATGAGGGCAGCAAGCCTCTGTCTTATTTCTTGCCCGGGTACCAATCCAATGATGGAATCCTCTATCCTACCATTCTTAAAAAACAGCAGGGTTGGGATATTCTGTATCTGAAACCTCTGGGCGGTAATGGGATTTTCATCCACATTCAGCTTACCAATCAAGGCCTTGCCGCTGAACTCCTTGGCAAGTTCCTCTATTATTGGACCTATGACTCGACAAGGTCCACACCAAGGGGCCCAGCAATCCACCAATACTGGCAATGAGGTCTTGATCAGATCCTCGAAATTCATGTCTGTGAAAACAACGGGTTCACTCGTCTCAGCAGACAGAGGGGCCTTACACTTGCCGCATCTTGGACCAGCCTGAATCCGACTCAAGGGTACCCTGTTTTTCACCCCACACCTTGGACATCTGATAATAACGATTTCCTCCATAGCCTTCTTGCCCTCCTACCGAACAGGGATTAGAAGTAGTTAAAGACGCCAAACCAAAAAGATTTATTATAACAAAAAATACTAATTCTTTATCAATGAAATTAAGGCTTCTGCAAAAAACTTCCAGGGCTGTTTGCCAATGAGCTGCCTTACTACCCCTTTTTCATCCCATAAAGAGAGAATGTCATTCTTGATAATGTTTCTGGTAATGCTTGGTGGATGCAGTTTTTTGGGACGAAAACCGGAGATCATGGTGCCCCAATACAAAAAAACTGGGGAAATCGAACAGGATCTCAAAAACAGGGCAGATAGCATCAAAAGCCTTCAGATCAAAGCAAGGCTTCATCTCCATGACAAGACGAGGAGATACCCTTCCTTCAATTGTTCTATTTGGTTTTTTTCCCGGGAGGATGAGCTATTTCTGAGGATAAGGGGGCTGGGCCCATTTGGGCTCAGCGTATTCGACCTGCTGGCAGACAAGACACGGGTATGGATATACCTACCAGACAAAGGAAGAGTGCTAAAGGGTAATACATTCTTTACGAGTTATGGCAACATCGATGTAAAGACTGCCATAAGACTTATGGAGATCTGTCTAAATCCCTGGTCTCCCATCAGATTTTGCCAGATCTTGGGCATCCACAAAGGAAACAGAGGCACTAGCCGTATAGTAAGTCTTCATGGCCGATTTCTCGGCCAAGACCTGAACCTCAATTATGTACTGCCCTCATTGGCACCTCTACGTTTTGACAGTCCCATCATCTCCATCACCTTCAAGCAAAAGCAATGGGACAGGACTATATATCCCCAGGAGATATCCTTTCTTCTGTGGAAAGAAGGCATCGGGGGCAGGCTGGTAATCAAGGATGTGAGATTCAATAGCCTTTCACCCAAGAACAGGGTATTTGACAGCTCCTTGTTCAACAGCCGACCTTAGCGTCTGAGGGACTGTCCGCAGCCTCTCTTCCCCGTTTTCCCTTTCAACATGTAAAGCCTGTTCTTATAGCCCTTTATAACATAGCCTTTGTCCCCTCTTTTCAAGTAAAGGGTGATGAGGCCTATGGATTCCCCCCTGGGATGGCTACTCACAATGAGGCAATTTTCCAACTTGGTTGGCAGATTGGTAGCATAGGTACGACCACTCGATATGAGAAGGGCCACCTTGGGAAATTTCCGTATGAACGCCATTTCCAGTCCAGGTGTCATGGAGGAAAGACCTATTACGAGATCTGCATTTTCTGCCATCTTGGCCATGTACCGGCCCAGGACAGGGTCATTGTCTCTTATTACAATATCCTTGTTTTTTGAAAGACTTGGCGTCATCACTCCATCAGAAAGGCCCACCACAGCAACCCTGACCCCCCTGATATTGAAGATGCGAAACGGTGAGAAGGCTGGCCTCTTGTTGCAGTACAGGTTGGCTGAAACCAGCATTTCCCCTGATGGATCAAGCCCTTTCAGGAATTGGCAGCCTGCAGCCAGATCCTCCACACCTATTCCAGCTAGGTTGTATCCAATTTCCCTGTATTCATGGAAGATGTCCTGGGCCCTCTTCTTCTGCAACCTGCTCACGTGTCTTCCTGGCTGGAACAGAAATCTCCCTCCATCGAGGATGAGATCAATATGTCTTTCTTTCTTGTTGGAACGGATCCAACTGATCCGCCGGGCGATTCCCCCGATCTTTTTACCCCCTCAGGAATGAACTGCCTCTATCTGCCCCCAGGTATTTGTGGTATAGGCAATGGTGATTTGAGACTGGTTGTCCTTTGGAACAGTGGAGGAAAGACATGTCCCCACAGGTAAAAACAGAAGAGATACAAAGAAAAATAGACTTTTTTTCATGACATATTCTCCTTTTTGCCAGCAGCCTCACTTGGGCCAAAGACCTTCATCCACCAGTCGGCCCAATGAGTATCCTTTATCTTCGCAGCCAACAGCTTGGCCTGGGATGTAACCAGACGATTCTCTACGAAAGGGATCCATGAAGCTGCATTTGGATTGCCACAATCGAGCTGTTCCTTGAGAGAAATGAGCATGTCTATCTGGTCCGCATCTCTGGCAAGTCTGGCCTCGAGACTCTTCCCATCTTCATATTCCCTGTAAATATCCAACAGATCATCGGCGATAAAAGAACCACGAAGGGCATCCTCAAAGGCCCTCATCTCATCCCGTTTTACATAGAGTTTATGAACTGCATTGGCATCTCCAGTTCTCGCCTCAGGAAGATCATGTATCAAGGCCATGAGGACAAGCCTCGTACTGTCTGCCTCTGGTACCATTTTCCCAAGTAGCATCGCTATGAAGGCTGTGGAGAAACTGTGGGCAGCAGAACTCTCCCTCCCGCTTCCAAGAAAGGCATAACCGGTCCTTGGGGTGCGTTTCAGCATTGCTACTTCAAACATGAGATCTACTATCTTCGTAATCTCTTCTCCATCAAAATACATGGGGTTTGATCTTCTCCCTCCTCAAAAATTCTCCAAGAAAAACGACTCCAGAACCAGGCCTGCAGAGATCTTTCCACCCTTGAGGGCGAAATCGAGATCTGCCATTTTCTCCAGCAGATCAAAAAGTTCCTGCCAGGAAAACCTACTGACAGAGGTAGCTGTAAGCCATGCAGCATAGGGATGAAGGCCTGCCAGGGGATTTTTTTTTGAATGGGCAAAACTCCCCTTTAGATCGCCAAAATATTTGTCCCTGAATATATTGTAGCTGACATTTTCCATGCCCGTGCCAACGGCCTCCATTGCCACCTTCATGGCAAATATCCTGGAAAGCATGTTCCTGACAGCAGAGAGAACGACAAGGGGATGGATGCCTTGCTCCATTAACAGTCTGGCGCTCTTTATGGCCAACTTCATATCCTTTTGCCTGACTGCGTCGGAGACCTTGAATATCTCCTCTTCCCTGTGGCGGGCAACAAGCCCCTGGACATCATCCAGGGTAATGGTGTCTTTTTTGGCCGCCAATGTGAGTAGCTTGTCCATCTCGTTTTTCAGAGCGGAAAGGGATTCATCTCCAACCTTTTCCATGAAAAGCCTCACGGCCTCTGGGCTGATCTTTTTGCCACACTCTTGGAGCCGACCCCTTAGTTGTGCCTGCAAAAAGGCTGTCTTTTTTCCATGTGTGCCCCCTGAGACCCTAAGATCTGTCAAGGGGCAGACGTCAAGAAATAGGCCCAGCATCCTGTTTTTCAACTGGGGTTTCTCTATGTGTATACAAAGAAATACGTCCCTTCTTGGATTGCCAATGCCCCTTGATAGCCACTGAAACAAACGCTCCCCGGCCTTTGCCTCTGGCTTGTCTACCAGGTGCTCGTAGCTCGTCTCAAAGCCATCGAACAGCTCAAGGCAGCTCGTGGCAAGCCCATCGGGGGGCTTGAGCCTTTTTATGACCTCCTCTCTGCCCGATCTCAGCTCATTGACAGAGATATTCAGCGCCCCCATGATCCTGAAGAGGATCTTGGCCGCCCGATCCCTGTTGTCATTGAGCAATGCCTTCTCAAACCCCTTCCAGAGATCGGCATGGCTTCTTTCTGTTTGTAAAAAATCCGGTTCCTGATATATGACTATGGTTCTGGTGGAAAACAGGTCTTTTGTCTTTAGAAGCTCCAAGACAGATGATTCAGTGACGTCATCACCGTGAACCATTACGACTTGGTCTCTTGACAGGCCGGGATAGAGCCCCCTTAGAAGCTTGAAACAAGCCGGTCTTACAACCTGCCACTCTCCAAAAAAAAGATGGCATTGGGTGTTCTTTCTTTGCACTTTTTGCCCCACAGCACAAACTGTCCTATTCGTCTCCAAGCTGCCGGGATCTATCTGTTGCTGCCCTCACTGCATCCATGATGGCCCCAAACATGCTTCCCCTGTGGAGGTGATAAATCCCATGGATGGTAGTCCCTCCTGGGCTGGTCACCATTGAGACGAGCTCCTCTGGATGCCTACCAGTTTGTTGACACATCCTGGCAGACCCGACAACAGTCTGGATGGCCAATTCAGAGGCCACTGGCCTTGGAAGCCCCTCCCTGATTCCTGCCTGGATAAGTGCCTCTATGAACAAGAAACAATATGCAGGCCCACTTCCACTTAGACCTGTTACTGCATCCATTAGGGATTCCGGGACCTCTACGGCCTTGCCCACTGCCCTAAACAATTTCAGGGCCTTTTCCATATCTGAATCGGGGACACCACTACCCTTGCAAAGGGCTGCTGCCCCCTCCCCTACCAGGGCTGGTGTATTGGGCATGACCCTAATGACCCTGATACCTTCTCCGAGTCCTGCCTCCAATTGTGCGATTGTCACCCCGGCAGCAATGGATATGACGAGCTGATGGTTGGTGATCTCCGACTTCAGATCGGCCAAGACCACATCCATGACCTGGGGTTTCACTGCAAGTACAATGACATGGGCCCCACTTACTGCTTGGTCATTCTGCTCATAGGTCCTTATCCCATAGTTCTCTTCCAAGTACTTGCGTCTCGTCTCCACAGGTTCAGAACAACGAATTGATCCTTGTGTAAAAACACCGCCTGCAATCAAGGCCTTTATTAGGGCTTCAGCCATCTGGCCTCCACCAACAAAACAGATGATTTCAGAACTGGCTGGGGTCATAGATCAAACTCCTTTTTCCAAGGGGATTGTAGATTAAAAGGCCTGAAGATCACTCTGCAACTGGTGTAACAATGACCTTCTGGGCCAGCCCTTTGCCAAGGGCAACACGAGAGCCTTTCACACTCACGATGAGTGGACCGCCAGATTTCAATACCTCGATTTCCTGGCCGATGGAGATACCCATGTCTGACAGCCTCTTCCTGAGCTGGGTACCACCATTGAAATCTATTATCTTGACCTTCTCTCCTGGTGAGACCATGGCAAGGGGCAGATTCCCCCCATGCTTTGCCTGACACTCTGGGCAAACCCCATAAATGGTACACTTGCTGGAGATGGGTTCAAAACCATATTGCCTAGCAGTGTCCATCATCTTTTTCCCCAGATCATCATGCTCAAATTCCACTATCTTGCCACATCTCATACACAAGAGATGATCGTGCCTCTCACCGAGATGGAGGTGTTCATACCACGGCCCCCTGCCGTTGAGATGGACCTTCTGGGCAAGACCGTAACGGCAAAGGAGATCGAGCACATTTTCAACCTCGTCTTGGGATACGTGGATGGACTTTTCCACAAGCCTTTGCCAGAGATAATCACTTGAAAGATGACCCTCAGACTGGAGAAATTCATCCACAATCTGCATATGTAAGGGCGGGATACTGGCACCTGTCTGTTTCAATAGCCTGAGTAGATCCTGTTTTTCCCTCTGGTGAAGCCTTTGAAAACAGTTCTCTTCCCCAATGCTCAACGAGGCCTCTTCATTCAGCTCACAGGTGTCGCAATCCCCACATACAATGGGCTCTGATCTCATTTTTTCAAAAAGCCTCTGGAACACTGTACCTCTCCTCAAAAACCAGGATCATGTATGAAATTATGCTTTCTCCTTACAGAGATTGTTATTCATTGTCAATAAGCCTTGACTGGATATGGTAATAGGGTTAGAAAATTTTGCAAATACTACCGAGATCAACTCATGGATAATTCGATAATCCTCTTCATGGAGCGAGATGAAATCAGAACTCGACATATTCAGGGAATTTCTCAAGAAGAAAGGCATGCGCTATACGCCTGAAAGGGAGATCATCATCAAAGAGATATTCTCCATCCACGATCACTTCGATGTCGATAGCCTTTATATCTCCATGCGCAAGAAAGAGGCCAGGGTATCCAAGGCCTCCATATACAGGCTCATCCCCCTGCTGATCGAAGCCAACCTCATAGAAGAGGTGTTCTTCGACCGGGGCCAGATGTACTACGAACACATATACGGCCACGAACACCATTGTCATCTACGCTGTGTAAATTGCAAACAGATCCTGGAATTCAATGATCCAAGGCTGAAGGAGATAGAACGAGACTTGGCGGACAAGTTCAATTACAAGATCCTGAGACACAAGCTCGAAGTCATGGGCCTATGTCAAAAATGCCAGGATGAGCAGGAGTGAGCAGGGCTATCTCTAACCACATGCATGTGGTCCTGGTGGAACCAGAGATCCCACCAAACACCGGCAACATTGCAAGGCTTTGTGCTGCCACTCGTTCCACTCTACACCTAATCCATCCCCTGGGCTTCAAGACAGACGACAAGAGCCTAAAACGTGCTGGTCTCGACTATTGGCCCCATGTAGAGGTCATTCACCACGAAGATCTTGACGCCTTTATGGAGAGACATGGCCAAAAGAGGCTGCTCCTTTTTTCAAAAAAGGGCGAGATGCCATACACCCAGGCCCCATATTGCAATGACTGTTTTCTGCTCTTTGGAAAAGAGACAGCCGGTCTTCCTGACAACCTGTTGAGAGAAAGACGAGACAGCACTTTTCACATCCCCATGTGGGGAAAGACAAGGAGCCTGAACCTGTCCTCGGCAGTGGCAGTAGTTGTCTATGAGGGCTATAAAAGGCTTACAGGAGGATTCACTTGGCAGAGTGCTTCTTCTTGAATTCCTTCAAACACTTCTCACAGCAGAAATAGTACAACTTCCCACCTCTACCATAGACTATTGCCTCCTTCTTGGGGACATAGACCCCACAAACCGGGTCCTTTACCAGCTCATCCGTAATGGGAGGTCTGTTGGAAGCCCCCCCTTGGGAAGATCTCGAAAAGAGCCCTGAGACATATCTCTTCAGGGCAAGATATCCAAAGATGATTATGGCTAAAAAGAAGAGAAATTTCACGCAAGAATCCTCTCTGCTTCCCAGCTAAGGCGACGAAGGACAGGAAAACTGGAGGGCAAGTCCTGGAGCATCTGCATCACCGTCTTCCCAAAAGGTTCTACCACCAGGTCTGGGGCGAGCTCTGCCCAAGGCATCAGGACAAAGGCCCTTTGTCCCATCCTCGGATGGGGCAAGACCAGATCGTAACCATTTTTTTTACCATCTATTATGATACCTTCCATGAATAAGATATCCAGATCTATCGTCCTGTCAGGACCTCTTGTTCGATCCCTACCCATGCCTGCTTCTATCTCCAGGAGCCTCTCAAGAAGATCCCAAGGACTGAGATTGGTTCTCGCCTCGAGTACAGCATTGATAAAGACATTATCTGATACCATCTGGAAAGGTGCTGTTTCATAGGGATGGGAGAGCGTTACGCACACTACACCCTCTGTCTCGGAGATCTTCCTGGCAGCCTTGATACAGTTTGCGATCTTGTCTCCGAGGTTGGAGCCAAGGGCAATGAAAGCCCTCCTGAAAGATGGAAAAAGAGGCATTTCAAAGTATGCCCCTCAACCTATCCACAGCCTCTGAAAGCCTCTCCTGAGAAACAGTAAGTGCCATGCGGATATACCCCTCACCAGGCTCACCAAAACCATTGCCAGGCGTAGAAACTATTCCTGCCTTTTCAAGTAGGAGGGTGCAGAACGAAGCAGAAGAATAACCTTCGGGCACCTTGATCCACACATAAAATGTAGCCTTGGGCCTCTGGGCATTGAGACCAAGGGAAAGGAGGCCTTCGATCAACACGTCCCTCCTCCTGGTATATATCTCCTGCATCTTTCTCACAAAGGATTGATCGCTTTCAAGGGCTGCAACACCAGCATTCTCAACAGCCTGGAACTGACCTGAATCTACATTGGACTTCACCTGTTTGAGCGCTGCAACCAGTTGTGGATTTCCGATTGCAAAGCCTATCCTCCATCCTGTCATGTTATAGGTCTTTGAAAGGGAGTGGAATTCAATCCCACAATCCAATGCCCCAGGGGTCTGGAGAAAACTCGGGGCCCTGTAACCATCGAAACACATCTCGCTATAGGCTGCGTCATGGCATACGATTATGTTATTTGCCTTGGCAAAATCCACCACCTGTCCAAAAAATTCTTCTGTTACGCAGGCGGAAGTGGGATTATTGGGATAGTTCAACCAGATTATCTTTGCCTTTTCTGCCACGTCCCCAGGGATCGAGTGGAGGTCGGGCAGAAAGGAGTTTTTGTCCTCCAAGGGCATGAAATAGGATATCCCACCGCAGAACAGTGTGCCTATATGATAAACAGGATATCCTGGTGATGGCACGAGCACTATGTCTTCAGGCTCTACGAAGGCAATGGGGAAATGGGCTATGGCCTCCTTTGAGCCTATACAGGCACAAACCTGGGTCTCTGGATCCAATTCCAGGCCAAATCTTTTCCTACAAAAATCACTGGCTGCTTTTCTGAAGGCCAGACTGCCTTGGGACGAAGGATATCTGTGGTTCTTGGGGTCCCGTACCGCATCTACCATGGCATCTACAACAAATTCCGGGGTGGGAAGGTCAGGATCCCCTATGCCAAGGTCAATGACATCCACACCCTTTGCCTGGATCTGTGCCTTCTTTCTATCGAGTTCCACAAAAAGATAAGGTGGTAGCCTTTTTATACGCTGACTTTTCTCAAAGCTCATCTCTATTGCCTTTCAGGATCTTTAAATAACGAAATTGGTCAATCTACCAATCCCCTCTATCTCAACAGATATCTCGTCTCCCGACTCGATCTTACCAACTCCATAAGGTGTACCAGTGGCAATCACATCCCCTGGCTCAAGGGTCATCACGTGAGATATGAAACTTACAAGCTCTGGTACCTTGTGTATAAGATTATTGGTATTGGAATCCTGGCGTTTTTCGCCATTTAGAAAGGAACGAATTGTAAGAGAGCTTGGATCGAGTTCTGTGTCTATGTAGGGCCCAATGGGGCAAAATGTGTCAAAGGATTTAGATCTCGTGAATTGTATGTCTTTTTTCTGCAGATCCCTGGCAGTGACATCGTTTAAACAGGTAAAACCCAAGACATACCTATGTGCCTCTGACTTTCCTATCTTTGAAGCCCTCTTCCCCATCACCACTGCAAGCTCTGCCTCGTATTCCACCTGTTTGCTCATATCAGGGATAACTATCTGATCTCCAGGACCGATCACTGCCGACGGGGGCTTCAAAAATATCAGTGGCTCCTCGGGCAGGGACATACCCAGTTCCTCGGCATGATCACGGTAATTCAGACCCACTGCCACTACCTTGCTGGGCGCACATGGAGAAAGGAGCTTGATCTCATCCAGGGGATAGGTCTCGCTTGAGCCAACTATGAGGCCTTCGAAGGGAGAAGCCACGATGACACTCACGGCATCCCCCTCAAGGATACCGTATACGGCATCTTTGGATTTTGGTCTTTCAAATCTAACCAGTTTCATGAAAGCCCCAACACATCCTGCATGTTGTAGAAACCAGCAGACCTATCCTTTACCCATATGGCTGCCCTCACCGCACCCTTTGCAAAGGTGTCCCGGCTGGATGCCTTGTGAGTGATCTCCACCCTTTCTCCTATCCCGCCAAAGAGTACAGTGTGCTCCCCAACTATGTCTCCTGCCCTTATGGTCTGGATGCCGATCTCTTGTCTAGAGCGCTCTCCTATCAATCCATGTCTCTCAAAGACTGCCACCTTGTCGAAATCCCGTCCGAGGGCAGCGGCCACAACCTTCCCGAGTTGCAGCGCGGTTCCACTTGGGGCATCCTTTTTCATCCTGTGGTGAGCCTCTACTATCTCCACATCATAATCATCTCCAAGCACCTTGGCAGCCATCTCAAGAAGCTTGTAAAGTAGATTCACCCCGACACTCATGTTGGGGGCAAGGACACATGGAAAGGACTTGGACAGCGCCTCGATGCGGCTGTACTCCTCTGGAGAAAAACCTGTGGTGCCAATCACCATCGCCTTTGCCTTCTCCGCTGCCTTTTCAGCATGCTTCACTGTGGCCTCGTGAAATGTGAAATCAATGATCACATCGCCTGCATCTATGACTTTATCGATAGAATCGGCAATAGGTACACCAAGCTCCCCTATCCCGGCCACGACACCTGCATCCTTGCCAACAGTATCGCTATCTGGCCTTTCAAATGCACCAGACAGCTCTATACCTTTGGTGGCTGTGATCATATTGATGATACGCCCACCCATACGACCGCCAGCTCCTGCTACTATTGCCTTAACCATAGAAACCCCTTTCATCAAATTGAATTATGGCCTGATTTACTTGACAAGCTTTAGAGATCTGAGCACATCCATGAGCCTGTCCTTATTGGCCTCGCTCATGGCAGCCAATGGAAGTCTCACCTCAGCCGATTCTATCCTGCCCATCTCTGCCAATGCCGTCTTTGCAGGAACAGGATTTGTCTCATAGAACAAGGCCTCGAACAGGGGGAAGAGCTTGAAGTGGATCCTTCTGGCCTTGTCTATATCCCCTTTCATGAATGCATTCATCATATTGGCCATCTCTTTGGGCATCAGGTTAGAGGCAACAGAGATGACCCCCTTACCTCCAACTGCCATGGTTGGAAAGGCAGTAAAATCGTCTCCGGACAGCAGGATGAAATTCCTAGGGCACATCCTGATGACATCCGTTACCTGTTTCAGACTGCCAGTGGCCTCCTTTATGCCTATGATGTATCGATTCTTTGCGCAGCGTGCAACTGTCTGGGGCAGCATGTTTACACCAGTCCTGCCAGGCACGTTATAGAGTATCATGGGGAACTTGCATTCCTGTGCCACTGTGATGAAATGCTGATAAAGCCCCTCTTGACTCGGCTTGTTGTAATAAGGAGTGATCACCAGGGCAGCATCCGCACCTGCCTTCTTGGCATGGTGGGTGAGCATTATTGTTTCAGAGGTGGAGTTGGAACCCGTACCGGCTATCACTGGTATCCGGCCCCTTACCGTCTCCACAGTGAGCTCCACAACCCTCATGTGTTCCTCGTGACTCATGGTGGCCGACTCGCCTGTGGTCCCACAGGGCACTATGCAATGAGTTCCTGCCTTGATATGCCACTCTATAAGCCCCTTCAATCCCTCCTCATCGACCTTTCCATCCTTGAAAGGGGTAACGATAGCGACAATTGCCCCTCTTATGTCCTTTTTGGAAGACTGTTTGGTGTTCTTGGTCGTCTTGCCAGCCCTGGTTCGGCATGCCATTTTATTAAACCTCCCTTTGATAGATTTTCTTTAAGGACCCTTGGTGAGTCTCATTTAGCAGTTCTGTAAGGATGAGATGATTTCACATCTGGCAGAGGATAATTCACTCTGTAAATGAAATCAAATTTTTATCCCAGACTATACAGCTCGCAAGTTTGCCGGAGATACAATACAAGGCAGAGGACACATAGACGTACTTTGGTACTTCAAGTGCCCTACAATAAAGCAGACTCAGTATATATTATCGCAATATCAGCAGATTATCTTAATCATCATACAACTATTTATATTTCTTGTGGCAGCTTTTGATCAACCTTTCTATCTCTTGTGCAAGGAGGGTCGAACCCTTGAAATCTCCTTGTTCCATGAGATCGAGCAACAATACCAATCTCTTTGTACAATCATGCCAGGCTGACTGCCACGCCGGTTCACTCAATCTTCCATATCTGGACAAAAGCGAAAGAAGCTGCTCTCGATCTTCAAGTTTACATCTATCCTTTATGCATCGACGTATATGCTTCCACTGGGCCCCCAAGGCCTTTTTTAGCTTTTTCGCCTCATATGGCCTTTTTTTCTTTAAATACCTGGTACCCACCTGGGTGGGCAAGCCCTTTTTCCCTTTTAGAAAAAGGCGAAGGGAAAAAGTACCCTTTTCCTCCCTCACCTCCCAGTCCAGATGGAGATCATCAGGAAATGAAAAATCACACCCCTCAAACATCAGGGAACCGTCAGCGATACTGCCTGCAAGCCTGGTTAGCTCCTGGGCAACCTCTTCCCTTGAAAGATCTCGTAGTGCCTTTTTCCTTTTCAATTACCCTGCCCTGATAGCATCAGAGACCCCCCTGGTAAGCTCGAGCGCCTTGACAGCAAGCTCTTTTTTCAGGAGACCGGTACCGCAGCTTGGTGTAATCAGACAATTCTTCTTGATCGCTTCCATATCGTCACAAAGCCTTTCAGCCTGGCTCTTCCAGAGTTCTACCAGGGAGTCCACACCCTCTTTTTCCAGATCCGCCTCGTTTAAGGTGGGCACAATACCCCAGGCCAATATCCCCCCGTTCTCAATGAAGCTTAACAATTTTTCCCTGAAAAGGAGGATCTTGTCGAAATAGCTGTAGGCATCAAAACTCAGGATATCCAGCGGGGTATCCAACACGACAGACCAATCGGTGTTGGCACATACATGTATGCCTGAAATGCCTCCTGCCGCCCTGATCTCATTGAGTGGCTCGCTGATATCTGATATGGCTTCCTGTCTGTTGATTCCAACCATTGCTGAAGAACCAAAGCCTGAAAGTGCTGGCTCGTCAACAAAACATATCACGTTGGGACAAAGCGCTTTCATTCGTTCTACTTGATACCTGGCCTTGAGGGCTATGGCCTTGGTGACGGCCTCTTTCAGCATGGGGTTGAAATAGGCCATTTTCCCCTGGTTGTCTTTGATGCCAGTAAGCATGGTAAACGGGCCAGTGATCTGCCCCTTGAGGGCCAGTGGCTCTGTCTCGAGCCTGGACACTGCCTTGAGGAAGATCTCAAATCCCTTGGATGTATCCTGAGTGAAAGCAAACCTTGAGCCCTCCAAGGGACTACCACCCTCGGTAATGGCAAGGTAATCTTCAAAAAAGCCTACAACCTCCTGATCAAAGTCAGGTGAAGAGGTATCAAAGTAAACGGAGTCATCCTTCTGTCGAATTCCAGGTAATCCCTCGGAAAACTGGGTGAGGAGACGTTCCTTCGGGTAACATGGCAATTGGGGCCACAAGGGTATCTCTTTCATATATTCAAGAATGAGATCTGCTGCCTCTTTGTGATCCCTAAGTGGTAGGCTGCCTATTAGCGTTGGCAGACATTCTGGTTTGAATTCCATCGCAATTAATCCTCAAAGCTCATATGGTTCTCATCTATTACCTTGCCCTCATCCCTCTTTGTCAAGGTGAACATAGCTGATATCGAACTGTTCCAAGTGAAAATCGGGTCTGGGTTCTATTATGATCTCCTTCTCGAATTGTCTTTCCAACAATTCGATGAATGTGGCCTCCTCTTTCAGAAGCATCTCTCCAATGGCAGGATGGACCTGGACCTGGATACCGTTAGTCATGTAAGAAGGGGCATCCCGGCTGATCTTTCGAAATATCTCATAGCAGATGGTTCGCCTTGACTTGAGGCTGCCCGCACCCTCACAATAAAAACACCTCTCGGTAAGGAGCCTGCTCAGGCTCTCCCTGTTTCTCTTCCTCGTCATCTGAATGAGACCGAGCTCTGACATCCTGAGGATATTTGTCTTACACTTGTCCCTTTTCAAGGCATCCTTTAAGGTCTTGAACACCTCTTCACGACTCGAAGAGTCCGACATGTCGATGAAATCGATGATTATAAGCCCCCCGATATTTCTGAGTCTGAGTTGATATGCTATTTCCTTGGCTGCCTCTATGTTTGTCTTGAGAATAGTGTCTTCAAGATGTCTTTTGCCAACGAATTTCCCAGTATTTACATCTATTGCAGTAAGGGCCTCTGTACTCTCGATCACAATGTATCCGCCCGATTTGAGCCATACCTTTTTGCCCAGGGACCTGGACATCTCTATCTCTATACCATGGGCCTCGAATATGGGTTGAGATGCCTCATACAACTCCACCCTGGGCTTTAACTCGAAGGCAAAGGTATCTATGAATTGAAGTATGCGTTCATACGCCTGCCTGGAATCCACGACAAGCCGTTCCACGTCACCAGTAAACAGATCCCTTACAGCCCTAAGGGTAATATCTAGATCCTCGTATACAAGGCTGGGAATGGGGAGTGTGGAGCTCTGTTGTTGGATGTTCTTCCAAAGCCTGAGGAGAAAATCCATCTCTGCCTTGAGATGCTCCTTCTTTATCCCTTCACTGGCCGTCCTTGCAATGAAACCAGTACCTTTGGGCCTGAGCCCTTCTATGATATCTTTTAATCTCTTTCTTTCTGCCTCCTCCTCTATACGCCTGGAGATACCCACGTGATTCATGGTGGGCATGAGTACGAGATGCCTGCCAGGCAAGGAGATATGAGAGGTTATCCTGGCACCCTTGCTGCCAACTGGTTCCTTGGTCACCTGTACCAGGATCTCCTGTCTTTCATGGAGCAGGTCTTCTATGCGAAATGGAGGAGGCACATAGTGGAGATCGGGCTGGGGTTCTTCCTCGTGATATCTCATGTATGGATCGTGCTCTTCTACGCATTCGGAACGGCCCAACATGAGCTCGAACTCGGAAAGATGGTCATAGACGTCTGTCACATAGAGGAATGCTGTGCGGTCAAGCCCTATATCCACAAAGGCTGCCTGCATGCCTGGAAGGACCCTGACCACCCTGCCTTTGTAAATATTCCCCACATGACCTGGCCTGGTGGCACGTTCGACATGAAATTCGACAGCAGTCCCGTTTTCCAAAAGGGCAACCCTGGTCTCCCAGGGGGCAACGTTTATAATCAACTCGGCTCCCATGGCTGCTAAAGATAAAAGGTGATTTGACAAAGCACAAGTAGGGTATTCACCTATATTCACCTGTTTTGTAGGTCGAGAAATGGCAAGGGCTCTCCAGGCCGATGGCTTGCTTGCGAACGGATCTACCATCAACCCGGTTGAATTCTTGCCTGGATCGGCCCAGAACAATAGCAAGACACATGTAAAGGAGGAGGATCGATTATGCGTGCTGTATGGCAGAGGGTCTCGGGTGCAGGGGTCAAAGTTGGAGGAAGAGACGTGGCCCAGATCGGCCAAGGAGCGCTCGTGTTTCTTGGGGTCGAAGAAAGGGACACGAAAAGAGATTGTCGATGGATTGCAGAAAAATGCGTAAACCTGCGATTGTTCCAGGATGAACGAGGCAGATTTGACAGGTCTGTATTGGACATCAAGGGGCAGATACTTCTTGTCTCCCAGTTTACACTTCTTGGCGATTGCAGAAAAGGCAGACGCCCTTCTTTTTCCAAGGCAGCCAGGGCAGAGATAGCCAAAAGACTCTACGAAACTACTGCTGAATTTATAGAATCAGCTGGTGTTGAGGTAAAAACTGGCGTCTTCCAGGCCCATATGGAAGTACGGCTGGTAAACGATGGCCCGGTGACAGTGATACTGGACAGTAGAGACAAAAAAGGCGGATAATTTTCTTATCCGCCTCTGAAATACTTGTCTTTTCTATTGTTTTAGGCGCCGAGGGCCTGGAAGATCTTGTCCCTGATCTCATCGACAGTACCAACACCGTCTATCCTTACATACTTGGGTGCATTGCTGTCCCCAGAGGCCTCCCATTCCTTGTAGAAGTCAACAAGGGGCTCGGTCTGGGCATGATAGACCTCTAGACGCTTTTTCACGGTCTCTTCCTTGTCATCGTCTCTCTGGATCAGGGGCTCACCTGTTACATCGTCTTTTCCCTCCACCTTGGGGGGATTGAAAATAATGTGATAGGTCCTTCCAGAAGGAAGGTGGACCCGGCGACCACTCATCCTCTTTATTATCTCCTCATCGGGGACATGGATGTCAACAACATAGTCGATCTTTACGCCAGCCTCTTTCATGGCCTCGGCTTGGGGAATGGTCCTTGGAAAGCCGTCGAAGAGAAAACCCTTCTCACAATCCGGCTGCTGTATCCTTTCCTTGACCAGGCCTATTATCACATCGTCTGGAACCAACTCGCCAGCATCCATGTATTTTTTGGCCTCCATGCCAAGCTTTGTTCCTTCCTTGATTGCCTGTCTCAGCATGTCACCAGTAGATATCTGTGGAATCCCAAATTTCTCTGTGATGAATTTGGCTTGGGTACCCTTGCCTGCTCCCGGGCCACCTAACAGGATTAAACGCATTTTTCTTGTTCCTCCCTTTACAGTGATTTTTCAGGATTATATATGCCAATATCAAAAAAAAGCAACCTAAATCCTCAATTTCAATCCCTCGGCAGATATTTATTTTATCACGATTCTGGATTACCCTGCCCACCATGGAAAATGAGACCGGATTCATAAATCCCATCCAAAAGCTCGTTTTTGCCATAGACATGGCAAATGAATTCATTGGAAAGGCAGTATCCTGGTGTACCCTTTTCCTTGTTGTTCTGGTCACATTGAATGTGATCCTTCGTTATGCATTCAACATGAGCTTCGTATTCATGGAGGAGATGCAGTGGCACCTTTATGCCTTGATATTTCTTCTGGGTGCTGGATATACGCTCAGATACAACGGCCATGTGAGGGTTGATGTCTTGTATCAGCGCCTTGGCAAGAGGTCGCGGGCATTGATAAATGTCCTTGGCTGCCTGTTCTTTCTTTTCCCTGGTTGCTATCTCGTCATAAAGACCTCTATCCCATTCGTACATTCGTCATGGGCCATGTCCGAAGGTTCGGCCGATCCAGGAGGTCTTCCAGCCAGGTACCTGCTCAAGGCAACAGTGCCCTTGGCATTTCTCCTACTGGCATTGCAAGGTCTTTCCATGTTCTTGAAAAATTTCTTCATCCTCATTGGTAGGCCTATCCCAGAAACGAAAAGAAGGAGAGGTTGATGGATTATCTTGCAGCCTGGATGTTCTTGACCCTTACCATTCTGCTATTGGCTGGTTTTCCTGTTGCATTCACCCTTCTTGGCACTGCGCTTTTTTTTGGCCTTATCGGCTTTGGCTGGGATTTTTTCAATCTCCTTCCCATGAGGATCTGGGGCGTTATCACAAATTTCACACTGGTGGCTGTCCCACTTTTCATATTCATGGGCGTAATGCTCGAACGCTCAGGTATAGCAGGAGATCTACTGAAAAGTATGGGGATAGCCTTTGGAAGGATACGTGGCGGACTGGCAGTATCGGTTGTGGTAGTGGGAGCCCTCCTTGGCGCATCCACCGGAATAGTGGGTGCTACTGTTGTCACTATGGGCCTTTTGGCCCTTCCCACCATGATTGAATATGGCTACAGGAAGGAACTGGCAACAGGTACCATCGCATCTTCCGGGACCCTGGGGCAGATCATCCCTCCCAGTATAGTGCTGGTGCTCTTGGGAGATATCATCGGCGTCTCGGTGGGAGACCTCTTTATAGGTGCAGTTATCCCTGGCCTGATACTGGTGGTACTCTACACTGTCTATATCCTCTTTACGTCTTGGCGGCATCCAGAATGGGCGCCTCCAGTGAAAGACGATTCATTCGAAAAAGGAAAATCTTTTGCCCTCTACCTGTTGAAGTCCTTGGTTCCTCCGCTGTCTCTGATGGTGGCCGTGCTCGGATCCATCTTTGCAGGTATTGCCTCGCCCACTGAGGCAGCTGGGGTAGGGGCTACAGGGGCTACACTTTTGTGCATCCTTAACAGGAGATTTGACATGGATGTACTCAGAACCGTAATGGAGACCACGGTTCAACTCACAAGTATGGTATTTATCATCCTGGTGGGGGCAACGGCATTTGGCCTGGTATTTAGAGGACTTGGCGGAGACATAGTAATAAGACAATTCGTCACACATATCCCCTTTGGCAAATGGGGCATACTGGCAACAGTCATGGCAGTGATCTTCATAGCTGGTTTCTTCCTGGATTTCATCGAGATCACCTTTATTCACATACCCGTTCTTGCCCCTTTGATGAAAACAATGGGTTTCGATCCCGTCTGGTTTGCCATCCTCTTTGCCGTAAACCTACAGACGTCGTTTCTCACACCCCCCTTTGGTTTTTCTCTCTTCTATTTGAAAGGAGTAGCACCGCCAGAGGTATCCACCGTCCACATCTATAAAGGGATCATACCATTTGTGGCCATACAGTTGATAGGTCTTTTGATCGTGGTTGTCTTCCCCGAAACGGCCACCTGGCTGCCAAGGCTCATTGATTCCATGAGGTGAGCCCAGACAGCCAGGGAATAAATCTCTATTCCGTACTCCACCCTGGCGCCTTCCTCTTTTTAATCATCTTTGGCCTTTCGTCCTTGGCAAGACTTGGCGCAGAATCATTGGAGATTTGGCTCCCTCATCGTCATGATTGCTCCAGTTCCTCATCTGTTATGACACATCTTCCCCTTCTGGTTGCATCCACTTCAAGCTGTGGCACCTGGGTGAAATGTCCGTGTCTGAGCGAGGCCCTTACCTTCTGAAGTAGCCTTCTCCTCGAAACCCTTGGGGTGCGTCTCAGGTGTTTGTTGAAATAGTATGTAAAGGCACCATGAAAACGCCCGTTTATATATGCATCTGCAGATGTCTGATCCGATCGGCATCCAGCCCATAGGATGTGATGTTTTCTGGCCCTCTTTCTGGCCCCTTCGACAAAGCCCCTGTATTCAAGCTCGTCTTCCTCGCCAGAGAACCTGAGAAAAAGATCGGTGGGAGGAGGGAGATAACGGCTGATTATTCTCTCTTCACCTTCTTCAATAGGCGGCTCCAAACCGATGTTCCTGAGACCTGTGCCAGAATGGCAGGAATCCAATACCACCTCCAACAAGGCACCTTCTGGTACATTTTTCAATATATCGTTGAGTTCATCATCAGTGATATAGGTCCCATCTCGCCAGTCCATGTCGTAAGGACAGATGAGCTCGTCCAGGTGGTCCACCAACTCGTCTCCGTCCCTGTCCCTGATCTGGGAGCCATGACCTGAAAAATGGAAGAATAGAAAATCCCCAGACCTGCAACCCTTGACCAGCCACTTGAGACGTGACAGGATATTGGCCTTGGTCGCCCTGCTGTCTGTGAGTACCCTGATTTCCTTTGTCTTGAAGCCAAATAGGCTTCGAAGGGAAAAGTGCATGTCCAAGACATCATTGATACACCCCCTCAGATTGTTTACCTTTTCATAGTCATTTATGCCAACCAGCAATGCCTTTCGTGCCATAGCTTTCACCTCTTCCTTTTCTATGCCTGTTTCATTCCATTGACAAATCAGGCTCTATCCCCGCTCTTCTTTCATAGATGAAGGTGGGAGTGACAAATATCCATCGCCAAGGTCTCCCTGACTTGCTCGTTTCGATCAACCATGCCTCTCGTCCAGGTGAGCTATCATAGACAAAGACAGGCTCTGCCAGTCTTTCGTCTACGTCAAAGTTGAGGGAGGTCTTCACCCTTTCAAGGGCCTGAACACTGGTGATACCGGTAACCACCGGTGCCCCGGAAAGGGCACCGATGGCTGCTACTTCACCAGCGCCGGTAATCCTGGCAAACCCGACAAGACGCCCTTCTGACAAAAAGGGCACCAACCAATAACCAGGTCTGCCGTGCAGGTCCCTCACAAGTACCGGCTCTCCTACGACGACATTGTTCCAGTTGGAAAATTCCGCCTCGCCGCTCATGCTGAGCATACGAGCTGCATTCAACGCCTTTTTTTTTGCCTCATCCGTGGTTATAAACATCGAGACTGTCCTTTTCAGGGGTTACACTGGGTTGAACGGTGCCGTACATATATAAAGTTCGTATGCTGTATGGCCCTCCAGTTCTCCCAGTAGATTCGTCCGCCCTTGCATGGATCGGCATTCCAAGGCCAAGGATCATATATCTTCAACCATAGTGGTCTGGGCTGCCATACCACCATGATATTGGCCCTCTTCCAGCCGGCACAGGCCCTTGCATGGCCTGGTATACCACTCTTTAGCGGGCGGTTGGCATCTATTTCCATCTTTGCCTCTGACCAGTTGGCACTATGATCGATGGTGGCATCCAGGCATCTATTGGATAGGGACTCGTAACCTTGTACCTGGCCATTGAGGGACGTGCCCCCTGGACCCGTTCCCATTGCCGTGGCAATCTGGTCCTGGCTGAAGTTATAACGATAGAAATCAAGTATCATCTGGCCTGTTGCCACAGCACAATACACAGGCGTCTTCTGGCCCCTCAATTCAAAACAGTCATGGGGAGAACACCGGGGGGCATAGCGAAGCACCCTCCAGGAATAGAATGGAAATGGTACTATGGGATGAACCGGTTCTATGGAGGTGGTGAGGGCAGTCTTCAACTCCTTGAGTTCCTTTGCCGTGAACCCCCTACTGGAAACCATGGGGACCTTGTCCTGAATAATCTCCATCTCCTTGTCTGCCAGATCCCACGCCATCTCCCTACTTGGTGCATCAGGATATAGATAATCCTGATAGAGAGAGTAGGCACTAGTACCTTCTACGTCATAATCGCTGAATATATCTACTTCCGACATGCTCGAGACATCGAAGACAACGGATCGAACAGGCTGATTTGGTTCTCTGAAAAACACCCTGACCCCGATCTTTGGATAGCAATAGCAGACTATATCCACATCTTCGATCTCGGCCTTGGGATATTGTCCTTTTACCTTTTTTTTCGCCTGCTGCCTGACTTTGTCAGGGTCCCATTGACGATTTCCAAACTCAACGGTCACCACAGGGCTCCCCATGGTGCGGCTGGCACTGGCCTTGACCGTGCCGACTTCCTTTTTGCCATTCATGACCGTGAATTCATAGAAAAGCACCTCTCCATTGAGGTCATTGATTTCCATTGGTTCTGGATCTACTTCATTACCACCCCAGGGCTCCAGATCCCGAACCTGTCCTGCCCATTCTCTGCGAATGGTCATTAGGACGTGTTGATAGGCACGTTCCTTTTCGACAGGGCTCATGGGTTCCTTGTAGACTTTCATCATGATCTTCTCCTCCTGGTACCTTTTGAATTGACAAGTTTGGGACAGTACTCCCTCTCAAATCTTCTCCGCCTCAAGACCTTGGGCAGATGACCTGTCCTTTGGCTTTTGTTATTGCCAGGAACGTGCCCATTAGTGAAAATTCGAATAAGATCCACAAATCAATTTACAACTAATTGTTTTCATTAAAGAAATAATGTAATAGAAAAATTTGACACAAAATTATTTTTATGATTTGATTGTAAAGAGCATAGACAGATTTTCTTTTTTGTGTAAACTTAATTTACAATCAATAGCAGGTCTCACCGGGGATATCCCATCATGAACCATTGGAAAAAGCTCCATCTCTTGGATGACGACTTTTCCCTCTTTTATCAGATCGCCACCTCCATCCAGGAGATATGTGACCTCGACGAGATGCTCGAGGCCATCTTGTCAAAGATCAAGCAGGCATTTCGGATAGAGGGTGCGTCAATAGTGCTCCACGACGAACCCAACAAGGAATTCTATTTTCTTAGGACTGCCGAGGCAGAGATGAAAGATGATCCGTTTTTCATGAAAGAAATGAGATTCCCTGACGATGTTGGTGTAGCCGGATGGGTGATGAGGGAGGGACAAACCGTTGTCATCCAAAACGTGGCCAGGGACGAGAGATTTTTCAATGGGTTGGACAAGAAAAAGGGCTTTGTGACAAGATCCATGATATGTGTCCCCTTGAAGACCCGAAAGAAATTTACTGGCGTGCTTTATGCCCTGAACAAGATCCAGGGACAATTTACTGAAAAAGAGGCAAAAATCCTCGAGATCTTATCCACGCCCATAGCCATCTCCATAGAAAATGCCCGTCTCTATGGTGAACTAAAACGCCACGCAGATCTCCTCGAAGAGCAAAACCGTCACCTTTGCTACAAGGCCAAGGAGAGGTTCAACAAGGCAGGTATCATAGGCAACAGTAGGCCCATGAGTCAGGTCTTCTCCTTGATCGACAAGGTGATGGATACACCAACCACTGTGCTGATCCAGGGAGAGACTGGTACCGGCAAGGAACTGGTTGCCAGGGTGATACATTTCAGTGGGCCGTTTAAAGACAAGCCCTTTGTGGCTGAAAACTGTGGGGCCTTGCCTGAAAATCTCCTTGAAAGTGAACTCTTTGGTCATGTCAGGGGTGCATTTACCGGTGCAATAGCCGATAAAAAAGGCCTCTTTGAGATTGCAGACGGAGGCACTATCTTTCTGGACGAAATAGGAGAGATGAGTCCTGCCCTCCAGGTCAAGTTCTTGAGGGTACTCCAAGAGGGCCAGATCCGGCCTGTAGGTGGAAACAGGTACAAAAAAATAAATGTCAGGGTAATCGCATGTACCAATAGAGACCTCGAACAAGAGGTCAAGAAAGGCAGATTCCGACAAGACCTCTTTTATCGGATAAATGTATTTCCAATTAGCCTTCCTCCATTACGACATAGACGGGAAGATATCCCCCTTCTCGTGAATCATTTCCTGGGAAAGGCCTGTAAGAAGCTTAAAAAGTCACGCCCCCACGTATCCCCTGGGGCCATGGAACTACTCACCAGTTTCAACTGGCCGGGAAATATCAGACAACTTGAAAATGAGATGGAAAGGGCCTTGATCCTGGCAGGCAATGCCCATGAGATAATCCCAGAGCATCTCTCTCCCAATCTGAGACATGACCTGCCCCATGAAGGCTATATCAGCCCTGGAAGCACCAACCTGAAAGATGTGGTCCAACAAGTGGAGGCGAGAATGATCAGACAGGCACTGGCCAAGACTGGAGGAAACCGATCAAAGGCGGCCCGCATGCTTGGGGTGACACGCCAAGGCCTCATAAACAAGATAAGCCGTTACGGACTTGCCGTCTGACTACCATGAATGTCATAGGGACCGGGATTGAAAAAAAGGGATCAGGTTGGATGTCCAAAATAATCCGGGTCATGGCTGTGACAACTTTCATCCTTTTGCTCAATATCCTCTTTATCCTGACACCTTTCTACCACCAGGTAGCCATGGAAAACGATCTTTTCATATGGTTTCACCTTAGAGGGGCAAGAACTGGCCCACAGGAGGTTGCCATAGTCAACCTGGACAAAGAGTCTGCATCGAGGCTTGGACTTGCAGAAAGGCCTGAGAAATGGCCCAGGACGATCTATGCCAAACTTATTGATGCATTGGCTCGACTCCATGTGGCAACCATTGTCTTGGACATAAATTTTTCAGATGTCAGGAACCCGGAAGAAAACAAGGCCCTGGCAAAGGCAATGGCCGATGCGGGAAACGTGGTGCTCTTTGAATATATGAAACAACAAGCCATCAGCCTCACTGGGCAAAGCCTGGGGGGGAAGGCCACGTTGGTAGTGGAGAGTATCGTACCACCCCTACCTGTCCTTGCCAACTCTGCTATCTCAATGGCACCCTTTCCCCTCCCAAAGGTTCCTGTTAGGCTCAACCAGTTCTGGGCATTTAAATCGACCCTGGGAGATGTCCCCACCTTACCGGTTCTGGCACTTTTCCTCTATTCATTGAAGAAAGAGCCCAGCATTTTAATGCAACTGAAGGAGTTGTTTCCATCAATAGCCGACGAACTCGTGTATCCAGGCCAGATAGACAAATTCATCATAAGGCTGAGGCACCATCTGCTCCTGCATCCCGAAGAGACATCACGTGCACTTGCAACCCTGGAGCAGGGGAAACAAGGAAACAATCTTGTCAGGGCCATTTTGCAGGTGTGCTCTGGGCCAGAGACACCTTTTCTCAACTTTTACGGTCCACCTGGCCAAATCAGTACCATACCATGCTACAAGATCCTTCTTGGATCAACGGATGGCCCTGGGGGAAAATGGCTTGGAGAAAAAGTGGTTTTCATTGGAGCGGCGAGAAAAAATCCATCAGAACAAAAAGACGGCTTTTACACTGTCTTCACCAGGCCGGATGGCCTTGATTTGAGTGGAGTGGAGATCGCAGCCACTGCCTTTTCAAATCTCTTGAAAATGGAAACGGCAAAACCTGTACAGTGGTGGGCTCAACTTCTAATCATTGGCACATGGACATTTTTCACTGCACTCATCGCCTTTTTTCTGCCTCCAGTTATGTCTTTTTTGTGCTTTTGCGCCACAACTGCCATCTATCTCTTCTCTGGCCACTTTCTGTTTGAATACACCTCTTTCTTCCTGCCTGTCATGGTGCCACTCCTCTTTCCATGCCTCCCAGCCTATCTCCTTATACTCCTGTGGCAATACAGCAGGGTAAGGGCTGAACGGAAAAATATCACCGAGGCCTTCACTCACTACCTGCCTCCTCAAGTGGTGGACAGGCTTGCAAAGGACCGTGCCTTCATATCCAGGCCTGCCCAGAGGCTTTACGGGGTCTGCCTATTAACAGATGCCCAGCGCTATACCTCCTTGTCCGAGCAAATGGATCCAAGAGAACTGGCTATCTTGATGAACAGGTATTACAAGACCCTCTTCGGACCGGTTAAAAGGCACGGAGGTATAGTCTCGGACGTCCTTGGTGATTCCATGCTGGCCATCTGGACAGGTACGAAACCTGCCAAACATCTCAAGAACTCGGCTGCCAAGACAGCCCTTGACATAATAGATGCCTTGAATGGCCTCCAACACCGGGGCCAACCCTTCCATCTTCCAACACGTATAGGACTTCATTCTGGCTACTTGGCCCTTGGCCATATCGGTACGCCTGACCACTATGAATTCACACCCATAGGCGATATCGTGAATACGGCCTCCAGGATCGAGGGCCTGAACAAATATCTTGGCACCAATATCCTGGCCTCCCACGAGGTCGTAAAAGGGGCTGAAGACTTGCTCACCAGAGAGGTCGGCACGTTTCTTTTGGCTGGAAAATCCATACCAATTGTGATATACGAGATTATAAGCACAATGGAAGAGGCTAGTTCTGCAGAACGCAAATTGTGCAAATCTTTTGCCCGGGCACTACAGCAATTCAGAGACAAAAAATGGAATGAGGCCTTGGAGGGCTTCATGTCATGTGGTGAGGATGGTCCAGCCCGGTTCTATCTGAGGTTGTGTGGTTCATACCTGAAAGATCCTCCCATGGATGAATGGACAGGTATTGTCAAGCTTGCTCGAAAGTAAAGAATCCACCTGTCTCGTAATTAAGGCTGAAATTACAGGCAACCAACCTATAACCCTGGATTATCCACTTGGAATGCATGAAGAAGTCTATCTGGTAAGACATTGGGATGGTTGGCATGCAAGTCGTACTATCGTATTTGTACCCAAAAGTGCAAATGCATCGAGAAGAGATCTTCAGGCATCCGAAACCACAAGGGACTGGCAAGATTGCATAGACTGCTTTGTCGTCGGGCACATGAAGTACCAATGTACGTCTGCGGCCCTGTGCCTTGCATACTCTGGCAAACTTGCCTGCTCCATGATCCGGGATAATTAGTTTAGTTGCCCAAGGATGGGGAGGTCTCATGGGGCGAGATATCGGATTGATATTAAGTGTTCTAATTATATCAGGCTCAATTCTTTGGATGCCTCCTTACTCAAGGGCCCAAGGGCATTCTAATCACACATGCTTTGCAGAATTGGTATCCCTGCAAGGTGACGTGAGTATCAAAAAGGCAGGTACTCTCACATGGTATTCAGCCAAACTACACGATTCTATTGGTGAAGGAGACATTGTACGCACAGGCCCCAACAGTAGAGCAGCCCTGCTCATATCAAACGATACTGTAGTACGGCTTGGGGAAAACACCTCCATCGTGATCTCTGGCCAGACAGCCGGTCATCCCCCCCTGCTGCGGCTTTTTCAGGGGGTAGCCCACTTCTTCAGTCGCTTCCCTCACAGTTTGAAGATTATCACCCCATTTGTCAATGCTGCCATTGAGGGCACAGAATTCATAATAAGCGTGGATACAGAAAAGACAAACATCACTGTCTTCAATGGAACGGTCAGGGCCAGTAACCGTACAGGCTCTATCATACTGAAGCCAAATCAAACAGGTATTGCCTACAAGGAAAAGGCGCCCACTACTCGTGTGAGCGTAAGCCCTACCGATGCTGTCAAGTGGGCACTTTATTACCCTTCCATATTCGACCTGGAACAGGCCCCTGAGCATATCTCCAAACATGGGCAAGAACTCGTTGAGGCAGTCGAGGCCTTCAGGCGAGGCAAGGTTTCCAGGGCAATAGAGTTGCTCACTCAGGTGGATCTGGGCCCAGAAGAGGCATGGAAGCAGGTGCTTATAGCCAGTATGTATCTGTCTGTTGGCCAGGTCAAAAGGGCCATTACACACCTGAATATATCAAATGGAATTAGGGCCGGATTTGGCCCATGCCTGGCACTGAAATCTATCATCGCCCTGACCCAGAACGAAAAACAAAAGGCCCTTGAGCTTTCTGCACAGGCAGTTGCAGACCAGCCCTCTTCGGCTGCCTCCTTGATCGCCCGTTCCTATGCACTCCAGGCCGCTTTTCAGCCAGAGAAGGCACTCGAGACCCTTAGAGAGGCAGTAGAGGCAGCGCCGGGCAATAGCCTAGCCTGGTCGAGGCTCTCCGAGCTCTATCTCTGTATGGGCCGACTCTCAGAGGCCCTCGTGGCAGCCAGAAAGGCAGAGGCCCTCGACCCCATGAACCCCCATTGCCTAAGTGTCCTCGGATATGCACTCTTGGCTCGATTCCAGACAGATCAGGCTGGCAAGGTCTTTGAAAAGGCCATAGAACTCGGCCCGGCAGAACCGCTACCCAGGCTCGGACTCGGCCTTTCAATGATCAAAAATGGTGATCTTGAAAGAGGTCTCGTTGAGCTTGAGATCGCAGCTTCCCTGGCCCCATCAAATGCTCTCATCAGAAGTTATCTCGGAAAGGCCTATTATGCAAAATGCAGGGATGACAAGGCAGAAACACAGTTTCAGATGGCCAAGAAACTCGATCCCAAAGACCCTACACCATGGTTGTACGAGGCAATACTCAAACAGAGCACAAACAGGCCGGTAGAGGCACTCGAAGACCTTGAAGAATCGATTGCACTAAATGACAATCGAGCCGTATACCGTTCACGCCTCCTACTGGATCGGGACCTTGGTACCAGGAGCACCAGCCTGGCAAGGATCTACAATGACCTTGGTTTTGATCAACTGGCCTATCTCCAGGGCTGGAAGGCCCTGGATTTTGATCCAGGCTCATACCCGGCCCACAGATTCCTTGCCGATTCCTACTCCTCCCTGCCAAGGCATGAGATAGCAAGGGTGAGTGAACTTCTTCAGTCACAACTTCTGCAGACATTGAACATCACCCCGGTCCAACCACATCTTGCCGAGAGCAAGCACTTCTTTTACACAGGCACAGGGCCTTCTTTGCCTTCGTACAATGAATACAGCCCTCTTTTCATGTCGGACAGGCTGTCACTCCAGGCAAATGGACTATTGGGGACAAGGGGTAGCTGGGGGGATGAGGTGGTACAATCAGGCCTCTATGGAAGATATTCCTATAGCCTTGGCCAGTTTCACTATGAGACAAACGGCTTCAGGGAAAACAATGATCAGCATCACAACATCTACAACGCCTTTGTACAGTCTGCCCTGTCCCCCAGTCTCAATCTTCAGACAGAATATAGATATACCAGGATAGAGAAAGGGGATCTTTTTCTACGTTTTGATCCAGGGAATTTTCTCCCTGAATTGAGGGATGACGAAAAGAAAAACTCCCTTCGTATCGGCCTGAAATATGACTTTAATCCATCGTCCACCCTGATCTCTTCACTCATATTGGCAGAGACGAATTGGCATACCAGGATCTTTCCTGGATACAAGATTGCAGACGAAGAAGAGGGTTTTCTTGCCGAGATCCAGCATCTATATAGACAAACCAGATTCAGCCTTGTCACAGGAGCTGGTTGGTTCAAGACCAATCAGAAAATCAGTCACTCCCTCTATCCAATTCAAGAGGCTACTAACAGGGATATCATTCACCAGACAGACATATATGCATATCCCAGATTCCGCATCACTGACCAATGTACCTTGACCGCGGGCGCCAGCGTGGACTTCTACAAGGGCAATGTAGGCAGGATGGACCAGTTCAATCCAAAGTTTGGTCTCGTATGGGATATCACGCGTGATACCACGCTCCGGATAGCTGCCTTCAGGGTATTGAAAAAGATGCTTCTTACGGATCAAACCGTGGAGCCAACCGAGGTAGCGGGATTCAACCAGTTCTTTGATGACTGCGAAGGCACCAAGAGCTGGCGTTACGGCGTGGGGCTGGATCACCATATCATGCCAAGCCTTTACGGTGGCGTCGAACTAAGCAGGAGAGATCTCGATGTACCGTACATGCAGTTTGGCAAGGAGGGGATCCGATATGCCCACTGGAGGGAGGATCTGGCCCGCGCCTATCTATATTGGATCGCCACGAAACAGGCGGTTGCCACTGCAGAATACCAGTATGAAAAATTTGACAGAACGGATTATCAGCCAGGAGAAGAAGATATAGTCTGCCTTGAAACCCACAGGCTACCCTTGTCGGTTGGCCTATTTCTACCAATTGGTTTTGGGGCAAGGTTGAATGCTACTGCCGTATGGCAATCAGGCATTTTTGGAAATCGTCAATATGGTACCTATTATGGCAGGGATCATTTCTGGGTACTGGATCTTTCCATTCGCTACAGGCTACCCAAGAGATACGGGATGATAGAACTTGAGGGGAAAAACCTATTGGATCACCACTTCAGTTTTCAAGATACCGACCCGTCAAATCCCACAATATGCCCTAAGCGTTTCATATTTACGAGGATAACCTTCTGGTTCTGA